>Ga0209486_10000032_pt1 | contig 69981 bp, 66 predicted proteins | sample NCCompost_FD_187518 | JGI IMG/M metagenome (GOLD analysis project Ga0209486, IMG submission 187518) | Agricultural soil microbial communities from Utah to study Nitrogen management - NC Compost (SPAdes) (version 2) | ecosystem: Environmental > Terrestrial > Soil > Agricultural land | place...
GGTGCCTTGATTGTTGACTCCTGTGACTACAACAATGTCGGCCTTTGCTGTGCTGGAAAAAACGCTGACAATTCCAAGAACTGCCAACGCAAATATAGTTTTTTTCAAGTGCGAAAACGTGGGCATTTCCATGCTCCTTCAAAGGAAAAAAGCTCAATCTTCAAGAGCCCTGAGGTCTCGAAAACGGAGTAACTGCAACCTGGGCTAGTTGGGAAGAGCGCAACGGGGCAAGCGCGCGCTCGGACATTCAAGCCAGACAAACCCTCGGTCGGGACGAGAGTTACAAACTTACAATTGGCACTTACACCCAAAACCCAAGCAAAGTCTGGGCCATCAACGGCTTAGACCCGTACCACGCGAATTGGCCCACTATTTAACATATTTAAAAAGGCAGAAGGGGTCGTGATTTCCAGGACTTGTCTAGTACTCAGACAGGATTCTAGACTTTGGACATGATGATCTGGTGCTTCTTGATCTTCTGATAAAGCGAGCTTCTTGGGATTCCGAGCCGTTTGGCAGCCTTCTCAACGCGGCCGCGTTCCTCGTTCAGGACCCTTTCGATGTGCTGCTTTTCGAGTTCCAGAAGCGTGAGGCGAGTATCAAGAAATGGCGTTCCCACTTGGGCGTGGCCGTCGAAGTGAAGGTCCTTGAGGGTGATGTTTTTATGTTCACTCAATAACACGGCGCGTTCGATAACGTTACGCAGTTCACGGATGTTGCCGGGCCATGAGTAAGCTTGAAGCGCGTGAATGGTGCTCTCGTCGAGATGCAACTCGCCACGGCCCAGGTCGACGGCGACTTTGTCGAGAAGGTATTGGGCCATGGTTGGTATGTCTTCGATTCTTTCGCGCAGCGCCGGAAACGAGAGCGGTATGGTGCTGATGCGAAAATACAGATCGTCGCGAAACTTTTTCTCTCGGACCAGTTGACCTATGTCCTGATGCGTGGCCGCGATCAATCTCACATCGACTTGCCGGTCTCTGACGTCGCCAACACGGCGGAAACGCTTCTCCTCGAGCACCTTCAAAAGTTTCGGTTGAATCTGCAAATCGACGTCGCCGACTTCGTCGAGGAAAATCGTGCCTCGGTGGGCCACCTCAAAGAGTCCTTGCTTTGAAGCCGTAGCGCTGGTGAACGCGCCTTTCTCGTGACCGAATAGTTCCGTTTCGAGCAGCTCGCGCGACAGACCGGCGCAGTTGAGATCGACGAATGCTTCTTCAGCACGCGGGCTATTTTCGTGCAACCAACGAGCGAGCACACCCTTCCCGGTGCCGGTTTCGCCGAGAATCAGTATCGGACTTTCGGTGGAAAGAATCTTCTTCGCTTGATCTGCAAGCGCACGGATCGCGGCGCTGGTGCCGATAAACGGATCGATCGCCTGACGCACCTGTCGCGATTTGCTGGCGAGCTGTTTGTGATGGTTGCGTTGTTTTTGGAGAAGACGCTGGAGAATGACGAGTAACGTGGGGAGTTCCAGTGGCTTAGTCAGGAATTGCTCGGCGCCTTCTTTGATCGCTCTCACGGCGAGATCGATCGAACCGTGCGCGGTCAGCACCAGCAGGGGAATCTGTGCGTCGATCTCTTTCAGGCGGGGAAGGAGATCGAGCGCGGTGCCGTCAGGCATCATGTAGTCGGCGATGACTATATCGGGCCGGGAAGTGCGAAAGAGATGTTGAGCATCCTGGCAGCTTTCGGCCTCTTCGATTTCGTATCCGTGCTGCTCGAGGAAATCGCGGATGCCAAACCTTACGCCTGATTCATCGTCGACAACCAAAACCTTGTTCCTGGACATTTAGCAATCTCCCTCGGCCGGGATGGGGAAACGGGCCATCATACAGGCTCCTCCATCAGGATTGTTGCCGGCTATCAGTTTTCCTCCATGTTCCTGCATGATGCGATGCGCGATGGCGAGCCCCAGGCCCGTGCCGCCGCGTCGCTTCGAAAAGAAAGGTTCGAAAATTCTCGACATGTCCTCGGCGAGAATTCCCGGTCCTGAATCTCGGATCGCGCACTGGACCCACTCCTGCCCGCCGTCAACCACCTTGCACGCTTCCACACTGACAGTCGTCTGCGACGGCGAATGCTGAATAGCGTTTTCGATCAGGTTTACAAAGACTTTCGAAAGTCTCCGGCGGTCGATCTTTATTTTTGGTAACGCGTCTTCGATCTGGCTGTTCAGGTTCACCTGGGCCACTTCCGCCGCCGGTATACACGCGCGCACGGATCGCCCAACCATCTCTTCCATCGAGACGAGGTACAGATCGCCACGGAAGGGTTTGCCATATTCGAGCAACTCTTCCATCAGCACGGTCAACCGCCCAATTTCGTCGCGCAGAACGTTTGTGTAGCGCAGGTATTCCGTGCGATCGCTGAACCTTGTTTCAAAGGCGTCGAGAATTGACGAAATACCAAACAGCGGATTCCGGACCTCGTGGGCCACGCCCGCGACCAGCGATCCGAGCAGTGACATCATCTCGCTCTGGCGCAGCGAGGCCTCCAGCTCAGCGCGTTTAGTAATGTCCTGCGCGATCAGGATAGCGCGCTCTCCGACCGAGCCGAACTCGTTTATTAGGTAAAGGGTGATGGTCCATGTCTTCCCGGTTGAGTCGTCCTTAACTTCCTCGGAAACCGGCGTGTGATGATGACGAATGGCCTCGATCATCGCCGTGGCCTTTTTCCAGGGCTCTTGTTCGCCAAAATCGTTAATGGTTTTCCCGGTTATCGCCTCGGCGCTGATTCCGATGATCTGCTCGGCGGCGAGATTCGACCGCTTGATCGCGCCGGAAAGGTCGACGATCAAAACCGGAAAATCGATGGCGTTGAAGGTCTGACGCCACTCCATCGCCGACTGTTGCAGCGACGTGTGGAGGCGTTGTTGTTTCTCGTCGAGCAGTTTTCTTTCCGTGACGTCGTTGACGATCACGAGCCTGCTGTTCTTACCGTCGAAAACGACCGGGTGCGACGACATCTCCACGTAAATGATCTTTTTGTCGCGAGTTTGGTGACGCCAGGGACTGGAAATCACGAGCTCATCAGCGGAGGCGTTTTTGATTATCAACGTCGGGATGTCTTCCTGAGGACGAAGATCGTTGACAGTCATCGACAGGAACTCGTCGCGGCTGTAACCGTAAATACGCGTCGCTGCTTCATTGACGGCGAGAAACCGAAGCGTGTCTTCGCCGTAAACCCAGATCGGCTGCGGTGTCGATTCAAAAAGCAGACGATAACGCTCTTCGGAATCGCGCAGTGCTTCTTCAAATTGTTTGCGTTCGGTGATGTCCCGAGCGAGACCACGAAAACCGACGGTCTCATCCAGGCGGTCCCGGATCGGCGAAACAATCAAATCCAGCCAACGGTCCTCGCCGGCGGCGGAGTGAGCGACAAACTGATGCCGAAACTCCCTGGCTTCCTGCGGGCGGCTAAGACTCCCCGCGAAGCCATTGCTTTCAGGAATGATGCCGAAAACTGAGAAGAACGAGTTGCCGATCAAGTCCTCCTGTTTTCGACCCAGGAATTTCTGTCCGGCGAGGTTAATGCTGGTAAGCCGGCCCGCAAGATCCTGAGTAAAGATCATGTCGGTGGCGTGCTCGACGACGTCGCGATAACTGGCCTCGAGGCGCGAGCGTTCGAGCAGGCGAGAGACTTTGGCGACGAGACGCGTGGCGTCAAACGGAAATTCGAGATAGTCGTCCGCTCCGGCCTGTAACCCAGCGACCGCGCTTTCTGTGTCTTTTTGGAGGGCGGTAACGAGGAGAATTGGGACAGTCTTAAGTTCAATGTCCGCCCTCAGCTCGCGGCAGAATTCGAGGCCGTCCATTCGGGGCATGGTAACGTCGCTGATTACCAGATCCGGTCGCTCACGCCTGGCGAGGTTGAGTCCATCGAGTCCATCGACGGCAGTCACGACCGCATAACCGGCCTTACCAAGGAGACTGCTCATTAACCTGAGCTGGTCCGGATCGTCGTTGACGATCAGAACGGAATTGTCCTCGGGTCCGGTTGAAATCTCTACGCCATGCATTTAGAACTATCCCTCGAAGTTGGTGCCGTGTTTGGGCTGGACAAACAGGGGAACGTACGGCGTTTGACAGTAAATCAAGATTTGGGCGGCATTCGTTTTGAACAAAGAATCCAAGGAAATTGCTGGATTTCTGACGGCGGAGTATAACACATCGGTAAACCGAACGGGCCTTCACGGAATCCAAGGAGCGTATTTACTGGTCTCACCCCCGGCTTCAAAACCTCTTCGAAGAAAGTGAAGTTTTTGCCGGCGGTGAGTCGGAGCGGCTTACGTGTTGCCGTAGTCTTGCAACGTGGGGCCGCATGTTTTACTGAGACCTTGTATTCGAGAAAGAGAGAAAAGATGAATAGCATGGGACGTTTGAGAGGAGTGAATTCGCACGTAAACATTTTTTTGAGTCTGGTTCTGACTGTTTTTTCGTTTACCGCGTGCAGCGGGCAGAACCGGATGATGAGTTTTGCTCCGGACCAGCCTTCCCAGCCGGCCGCTTCAACTTCAGCGCCGGCGGGTTTACAGAATTCTTATGCAGATCTGGTGAGTCGAGTCTCGCCTGCCGTTGTGACTATTAGGTCGACGGAGCGGTCTCGCCCGGCGCAGCAGTTTCCCTTTATGGACGACCCGAGATTCCGGGAGTTTTTCGGTGATCGCATGCCACAACAGACTCCGCGCCAGGTGCAAGGCGTCGGCTCGGGCGTCATTGTTAATCCGAACGGTTACATTCTCACTAACCATCACGTCGTTGATGGATCCACTGATATTAAAGTTGAGCTTACCGATAACCGTATATTTTCGGCCAGGCTGGTTGGCTCGGATCCGCTCAGCGACCTCGCAGTGCTGAAGATTGAGGCGGCGGGCTTGCCGACGGTGGCGGTCGGAAATTCAGACCAGGTGCGCGTAGGTGACGTTGTGTTGGCCCTTGGTAACCCGCTGGGAATCGGACAGACCGTTACTTCCGGAATCGTCAGCGCCAAAGGACGAGCGACGGGATTGAGCGACGGAAGTTTTGAAGACTTCATTCAGACTGACGCGTCGATCAACCGTGGCAACTCCGGCGGTGCGCTCGTCAATACCAACGGTGAACTGATCGGTATCAACTCGCAGATCCTGTCGCCGTCAGGTGGCAACATCGGAATCGGTTTCGCGATTCCGTCTAACATGGCCAAGGCCGTGATGGATCAGTTGATGAAGAACGGCAGGGTCAGCCGCGGCATGCTCGGTGTGACGATTCAACCCGTCGATGCCGACCTCGCTGCGAGCCTGAATCTTACTTCAACGCGTGGCGCGATCGTGACGAACGTGAGCGCAGGTGGTCCGGCTGATAAAGCTGGTATCAGACGTGGTGACGTGATCACTGCCGTCAATAATACGCCGGTAAATGATCCGAACAGTCTGCGAAACACGGTCGCCGCTTTGGCGCCAGGAACGAATACGACTGTGACGTTGCAGCGCAATGGCCAGGATCAGCGCGTTTCGGTGGCGCTCGCAGAGTTGCCGGATCGTCCTCGCGAAAGCGAACAGACGAGCAGCAACGAAGGCGGCACCGGTAACAGCCGGTATGGTCTAACGTTGCAAGTATTCACTGCCGACAATGCGGGCCGCTACGGTCTCGATGAGGACGATCAGGGATTGCTCGTGACGCGTGTCGACCCGAACGGTGCCGCGGCCGGTGCTGGAATCCGACAAGGCGATCTGATTCAGGAAGTTAATCGTCGTCCAGTGCGTAATGTCCCTGACTTTAGTACCGCGATTCAGCAGTCCGGCTCGCGTCCTGCGCTCCTGCTCGTTAAGAGACGAAATGCAGTGACGTTCCTGACGTTGAGACCGGGTTCGTAAACTAAACAGTAACAGCAACGAAAACTTCGTCCACGGATCTGCGTGATCCGTGGACGTTTTTGTGTTAGGTTGCGGCGCAGAGGGGATCAACCAAGTGAGAGAATTCGACCGCCGACCGTGGGGCAGTTACACGGTGCTCGAAGAAGCAAATACCTTCAAAGTTAAGCGTATCGAAGTGTTGCCCGGGAAGAGACTGAGTTACCAAAAACACTCACAACGCGCCGAACACTGGTTTGTGGTCGAAGGCACGGCTCGCGTCACACTCGACGGGCGCGAGATAACCGTCGCGACCGGCGAGGCGATCGATATTCCAGTCGGCTCCGCGCATCGCGTTGAAAACCCCGGCGACAAAGATCTTATTTTCATCGAAGTCCAACGAGGTAATTATCTCGGCGAAGACGACATCGTGCGTCTCGAAGACGACTTCGGCAGAACTTAAATCGCACTAGATCCGTAGCAGACCTTCATGGCTGACTCAGCGAACGAACTCACCGTCGCATCGGAAGTCTCGCAAAGCCTGTGGGCCGATATCAAAGAATCAATACGAGGCTCACATCGCAGCTACACGACCGGTCCGATCGGACGCGCAATTCTCCTGCTGGCCATTCCCATGGTCCTGGAGATGCTCATGGAAAGTGTCTTCGCCGTCGTCGACATTTACTGGGTTTCGCGTCTTGGATTTGAAGCGGCGGCGACTGTCGGACTCACCGAGTCCCTTCTAACCATCATCTACGCGCTCGCCATTGGCTTGAGCATCGGCGCAATGGCGATGATTGCCCGCCGCATCGGCGAGCAGAACCCCGACGGCGCCGCTCGCGCTGCGGTGCAGGCAATCGCGCTCGCACTGATCCTTTCAATCCTCATCGCGATTGTGGCGACGCCGTTTTCGTCTCAGTTGCTCGCCTGGATGGGAGGCTCACCGTGGGTGATCGAGCACGGCGTTGCGTTCACGCGCGTCATGCTCGCGTGTAACTTCACGGTCGTGACTCTTTTCATGGTGAACGCCGTATTTCGTGGCGCCGGCGATGCCGCGATTGCGATGCGCACTTTGTGGATAGCGAATTGGATCAACATCGTCCTCGGCCCGTGTCTGATCTTCGGCCTTGGGCCGTTTCCAAAACTGGGCATCGTCGGCGCTGCGATCGCGACCAACATCGGACGCGGCGCCGGTGCACTCATCGCACTGACCCGGCTGTTTCGTGGCGGTGGGCGAATTAATATCCGGCGAGAACATCTTCGCCTCGAGCCGGCGATCATGGGACGGCTGATCCGGCTATCCGCGACTGGCACGTTTCAAGTCTTCATCGGCATGGCGAGCTGGATTGGTCTGGTTCGGATCATCTCGAGCTTTGGCAGCAATGCCGTCGCCGGTTACACGATTGGTATTCGTGTGATCTTGTTCGCGCTATTGCCGTCGTGGGGAATGGCCAACGCGGCCGCGACAATGGTCGGCCAGGCGCTCGGCGCGAAGAATCCTGAACGCGCGGAACGTGCAGTTTGGCGGGCAGGTTTCTACAACATGATCTTCCTTGGTAGCGTCGGGCTTGTTTTCGTACTGTTCGCACCGCAGATCATCGCCATATACAACCCGGCGCCCGACGTAGCCCAGTATGGAATCGACTGTCTGCGCATCGTGGCGTATGGTTTTGTCTTCTATGCGTATGGCATGGTGCTCGGTCAGTCGTTCAACGGCGCGGGCGACACGTGGACGCCAACAATCCTCAACCTTTTTGTCTTCTGGCTCTGGGAAATACCACTGGCTTACGTGCTGAGCGTGGTTTTCGGCATGGGCCCGCGCGGCGTGTTTTTTGCGATTATGATAGCGTTCTCGACGCTGGCGGTCGCAAGTGCGCTCGTGTTTCGCCGTGGTAAATGGAAGGCAAAGGTCGTTTAGCTCACTGCGTAGAGTAGCGAGTCCGAACACTGTGTCGGAGTTCGTTACGTTTATTGAAGCCTCAAATCCCGTTCTCAAACCTTTGTACGTTGGAATACAAAGGGTCGCGTGACCTTTGACGCGACGGCATCCCTATTGCCTAAGCAATTGTGCCATCACGGATTCGAGTTACTCCGGAAGAGAGAGCCGAGCGGATGGAGAGGTTTGGGGAGAACAAGGAGGACGCCTATGGAGAAGAGTCTTGCAGGTAAGAAAGTGGCGATCCTGGTGGCCGATGGTTTTGAGCAGGTGGAACTGACGGAGCCCAGGAAAGCGTTGGAAGCGGCCGGCGCGAAGGTTGAAATCGTGTCGCCTGCCGAGGAGCAAGTGCAAGGATGGAATCACGACGAGAAGGCAGACTTATTTGATGTTGATATGCCCTTGAAGCGGGCGCGTTCTGATGACTACGACGCATTGTTATTACCGGGCGGCGTGAGAAATCCGGATCAGTTAAGAATGTTGACGCGAGCGGTTGAATTTGTAGACGGCTTTTTCGCGGCACGAAAACCAGTGGCTGCGATCTGTCACGCGCTGTGGACGTTGATTGAAACGGAGATGGTTAAAGGACGCCGGATCACGTCATGGCCTTCGTTGAGGACTGATTTGATGAATGCCGGAGCGGAATGGGTCGATCGCGAAGTCGTAGTCGATCATGGACTGGTGACGAGTCGGAAACCCGCCGATCTACCCGCGTTCAATCAGAAAATGGTTGAGGAGTTTGCCGCGAAGCGTTACTCGCGACAGTGGGCTGCTTAAGTTTGACGTTTGCTGCGTAGCAGGGCAGCAGGCAGGACAGGTGCACACGCTGGAGGGAACAAAAGCCTAGAACCTCCCAAGCTACTGCACCTGTTCCTGTATTTGGTATGCGAGTTCTTTACTTTGATCTGAGTTTGAAATCTTCCGGGCGGTTTCTCCGACGCGAATCACGCCGCCCTTGATCACGCGCGCGTTGATTCCTCGCAAACAGAGTTCTTTTCCGACTGGCGAATTGACGAACTTCATTGCATCAATTCCGAAACGATCAACAAACTTATGGCAGCCAGTGTGCGGCAGGGGACTCACTTCGAGAACGGTCGTACCGATCGCGATCTGCGTCCCTCCCGGCAGGTTTTTCTTGCTGAGATCCATATCGATGTAGAGTTGATCCCCTGCGAGTGCCCAACGATCTTTCTCTTGCGCAACTAACGCTGTGACGCGCGAGTTCATGATATTGATCTGCATCTCGGGATGCGGTGAGTGGTCGGGAGTTTTTGAACTCGGCCGGAAGCACCAACTGTCGCCAATCAAACCCTTAACCGGATCGAGCTCGGCCTGGTCAAGCACTTCACGATCATCCGTTCGCGGACGTCGCACGATCAATTGGACCACGCCGTTGTTTTTCGGAGCCTCGCGCAGATGTTCCAGCGCCGCCTCGAGCTCCTGCATTGTCAGATGTTTTACTGTCATGTCGGGAAAAAGAAACATAGGTTTGAAGCGCGTGTCAATGCGCGGGAGTTTTGCATAATGGACGCTTAACGGCAAACGCGCTGCCTATCATCGTTCCCAGAAAGGCGCCCACGAGTATCGAAAGCAAGCCGATAGCCTGTCCACGCGCGCAGGCTACGCTAGGGTTTTCATTAACGTTGATATAGACGGCTCTGTAGATCAGCGCGGCTCCGACATACACAATCACAGCTCCTGAAATCATCCCCACTACCGAAGTCACCAGTACGTAGCCAACGTTCGCCATGGCCCGCATCCAGGAACGACTCTTCTGAATCGATTCGATTAGTTGACCCTTCGGAATGGTGGGGGGTTGGGTTGGACCTGCCGGTTCAACTGCAGAGCCGCACACTGTGCAGTCCGATAAGAAGCGGTAATCGATTTCCGTGTTGCAGCTTTGGCAATTCATCTTGTCCTCGTGATGCCGGAAACATCTGACTCTCGCCATCTCACGCGAGCAATTCCGGACTAAACTCCCCGTAAAAACGGGTCGAAATCACGATGGAGCAAGGAACATGCCGTTGGGCAAAGTGATTACACGACGATGTCGTCATAAGACGTAAGCGGAATCACCTTCTGACCTTCGATCTCAAGTGTTCCGAGGTCGCCACCGGCCGCGAGATGGTCGTTGTCGCGCAGCACTGGAAACGTCAGACCCGTACGCTTTTCAACTTCATGAATCGTCGTCTGCACCTCCGTAACGTCGAGAAATGCTTCAAACCCGGGAAGTGCCGTAATGTCTTCCTGGCTTAGAATGAAAGCCGTGGCGGAAAGCGTGCCGTCCTCACGAATGAGTGCACACACTTTCCAGAAATCCAATGGTATGCGGACCGGCTTTTCCATCTCATCGTTCTGATACTTCGGATCTGACGACTTGAAGATCGGTCCGGTAAATACGCTCAATCGGATTTTGTCTTTCTTTGCTTTCCGCTCGAGCAGAAACTGTTCGATCCCCTGCCAACGCGCCTTAGTTTGATTGAAACTCGACAATTGCAGGCAGCAGTTGGTGAAGTGGAACGTGTCGGCCAAAGCTTTAAGGGCCTCAGCCTTGGTTCCCCAGGCGACGTCGAGATACCGGGTGAGATGGCCGCGGTCTGTCTTGGCAGCGGAATAGAGATCTTCGCCACATTGAAAAGTTGGCGCGTCCGGACTGTCGATACGTGGATCGATGTTCCACTGGTCGTCACTCCGCTTTGGAAGTTTGGGCCGTCGCTTGCCATCGATATTGGCGGCGCTGTACCACGCGAACCGGCGTTTACGATTCATCACCAGCGAATAATGGTGATATGCGAGAACATGCTTGTCACCATTCACGCGGAACTGGGCCGGGACTTCAACTGAATTTGCCTTTATCTCGTCAGAGAGTTTTGGCAGCGGCACTCTTATGTCGAGAAAATCTTTATCGTAACCTGTTCGAGCGCTCCAGTCAGGATCGACCACCAACTTTTCAACTGCCACGTCTTCAACCACGGCAGTCGTGTCGGCTTTCGGCGCTTCGATAACTTGGGCCGGAGTCGTAGCGACCTTCGCCACCGGTGAATCGCCGAGCGAAACTGTGATCGTGAGCGGAAGCGAGAACGAAACGGATCCAGCATTTGACACGGCGATACCTCCATTAGCACTTGGCCCAGTTGATGCTGTTTGAGTTTGTGTTGGAATCGTTGTGCGTGCGAGTTCAACGGGATTCGGCGGCGGAGCACCGAGCGCTACCTCGATAACGTCCCGTGGTCCCGGGTCGAGTGGAGCCGCCTCCAACGCGTTGACGATCGCGGAAACACGCGCACCTTCATTGGCTATCCAGTCGATTAATGCCGGATCGTCCTTACCTTCGATCCACGGAGTCCCATCCTTTTTCAGTATCTTCTCGCCATCCGTTTGCGGCACACCTGAGTGGTGGAGTCCAATCAACTCCCACTGATCGTTGAAGCAGGGAGAACCTGAAGATCCAGGTTCAGTATCGGTCGTGTAGTACAAGAAATCTGGTTTCCCCGTCGGAATTTCGATGACCTCATTGTTGCGCAAGGCGATCTGCTTCAGTCCGCCGCGAGGATGTTGAATGATGTTGAGTGGATCACCCTTTTCAGTCTTGCCGACTGTAGGAATGAACTTCATCCACGGATATCGGGAGATCGACTGACCCTTTGCCGACGTTTCGGTAATTCCGACAATCGTAAAATCGAGCACCTTGTCGGTGAAGAAAAAGTGTTTTGGATCGAGCCGGTATGCCTGCACCGGTAGCAATTCTCCGGAAATATTTTCCTGATAATCAAATTGAGCCTCGGCTGCCATCGCGTCGTCGATGGAACGCAGCACGTGGTTATTTGTCATTAGTAATCGTGGACCGACAAGTACTCCGCTCCCGGCACCGGCCCCGATTCGAATTCGGCAAACGGCACGAGCGACAGCCACTGCTACTTCGAGAAAGTTAATGTCCCGCATGTCGTTCGAGCCGATAATGCGCTCCTGGGCGAGGCTCGCTAACGTTTCCGCAGCGCTGCGTGGTGCGCCGCGCGATTCCGCCTCGGCGACGGTCGCTTTCGCACGCTCCTGCGTGAGGGTTTCTTTGAGGTACTTCTTTCGGTTGTCCTCCTCGGGAGCTATAACGGCTTCGAAGCCTTCCATGTCGGCGGCTTCCATGGAGGCGGCTCTTTCCATTACGCCTCGTTGTTTGTAGCGCGAGGCGGCTGCGCGCGCCTGCTGAATATCTAGTGTTCGGTCGCCCGGGTATTTGTTTTTCATAGAGTTAGCCCATCAAAACCAATGAGAATTGGTAGTTCAGATAAATCACAAGGATCCAACGCGATCGCGAGGCCTTTGACTGATATGGGTTTTTGCGGCGAATCCGTTTCAGTCTTTCGGACTGTTACGGCGAAATGTCTAGCAGCCTGGCGTCGCTGGCGACGCCGCGAAGTTTAACCCTCAGATCCTGAAGTCCGGTAGGCACGTTAACTGGAAGCCTGACGACGATGTAGGAACTGCTGAGTCCAGGAATTGTCGCTGGGCCAACATTTTCAACCGGTAAATTAACGCCTGCCAGTTCGACAACTATACCCTTGAAACCCAGTTCTTGACGACCAGGAAAGTAGTGTCATCGCCCTTATCTTCGAATGTCCATTCCACTAAAGTCGGGTCACTCAGAACCGTGTTTGCTTTGAAATGTTCTTCGGGCGGGCTCTGACGTCTCCGTGGATTTGAATAACCGAACAGATACAGCCCGCATTGACGGCAATAGGTCTCGGGCATCTGGTCGGCTTTGCCGCATCTCGGACAGAACATAACGGTTGAAACGGTTATTGCAGTAGCAAAGTTTACTTCGTTTACGGCATTGATGGGCCACCCGATCCAGTGCCCCTCATCGTCTCGTCACGCTTGGCTTTGAACTCTGATCCTGCTTTCCATTCCGGATACTTGTCACCTTGCGCCACTCGATATCCAATCATGGTCAGCAACTGCGCGTCGTCAACTGCTCCCGTGAGATCCCAGTCAGGTTTAATCTCGTCGGAAACTTTGTGGTAGTCCTTGGTGGTGTATTCGTCGCGCTTCTGTTTGCTGAACGTCGAATCTTTGCCTTCGTAACTAATCCCGGAATCAGTGTAGAGAGCCGGAACGCCTTGTTTCGCAAACTCAAAATGATCCGAGCGGTAGTAAAACCCTTTCTCTGATTCAGGATCGGGATTTACTGCTCGACGCTGCACAGTCGCAGCTTCACGGAGGAGGTCGATTAAGGTGCTGTTGTCGTCACCGACCATCGTGATGTCGGTGGTCCTGCCCCACTGATTAACGCCATCCATGTTGATGTTTGCGAGCGTTTTGTTCAGCGGATACAGAGGATTCTCAGCGTAGTATTTCGCGCCGAGTAAACCTTTCTCTTCGGCTGTCACTGCGAGAAACAGAATTGATCGTTTGGGAGGTGTGGCGAGTTTCGTGAATGCTTCAGCGATTTCAATCAAGGCAGCAGTGCCTGAGGCATTATCGAGCGCTCCATTGAAAATCTGATCGCCAGTTAGTTTTGGATCGCGTCCGAGATGATCCCAGTGTGCGGTGTAGACAACGTATTCGTTCTTCAGCGTAGGATCCGAACCTTCAAGCTTTCCGATGACGTTATTTGAATTGATTTCACGAAGTGTGTTTTTAACCGTCATGTTGGCCTTTGCATTGAGTGCAACGGGCTTAAAGTCTTTGGAGAGCGCAGCCTTTTTCAGCGCGTCGAAATCCTGACCACTGGCGGTAAACAACTCTTTGGCGCGGTCGGTCGTGATCCATGATTCAACCGCCGCACGCCCCATGTTCCTGTCAGGCTTCTGAATATCGAAGTTCTCACGAGACCAACTTCCAGAGACAACTTCATAGGGATAACCAGCCGGTTCGGTCTCATGAATGATCACTGCGGCCGCGGCGCCCTTCTGCGCTGCAATCTCATATTTGTAGGTCCAACGGCCGTAATACGTCATTGCCTTGCCTTTGAACATTTTGTCGTCCAACTTTTTTGCGTCGGCCGCGTCAGGAACTTGAGGATCATTGATCAGCATTACAATCGTCTTGCCCCTCACGTCCAACCCTTTGTAGTCGTCCCACCCATACTCTGGCGCCACTACGCCGTAACCAACAAAGACCATGTCGGAGTTTTCAACTTTTGATTCAGGAACGAATCGTCGCGACACCGCAACGTAGTCTTGTGGGAATGTCAGGTTTATTTGCTTGCTGCCGACTGTGAATGAAGCGGTTGGCGCGCCGGTAAACCCAACGAGCGGAACCTTCTGAACATAAGTACCATCCGGATTCCCGGGTTTCAGGCCTATCCGCTGATACTGGTCGATTAGATACTTCACGGTGAGTTCTTCACCCTTTGTTCCTGGACCTCGCCCTTCGTATTCATCCGTTGCCAGCACTTTCGTGTGCTGCATGATGTCGTTTGCGGTGATTGAGTCGAACGCGGACTTCAACTCAGCGGGAACTGAGCTGGTAACTGCAGCGGTGTTTGTGTTCAGGTTGGTCGTGGTGGTTGTGCACGCAAGTGCGAAACTAAGTACCGCCGCGAACGAAACGATTGCATGGATTCGCTTCTTCATTCGGATAGCCCTCGATTCCGTTGTTGGATTTGTTAGATGTTTCTAAGCCAAAGGTGGGCACAAGTCAAACTCGCTGAATTCAAAGTGAGACATCCGAGTTAACTCGTGTTACATGGTGGGACACATTTTCTCCTCGTCTTCGTGACGAAAAAACAAGTCGTAGTGCGATTACCCTCATTTTCCTGAATAGTTAGGACATCGTCCTGTTCGCGATTGTACTGTTCGGACCAAATATGATCTCCATGCGATACCTTTAGGAGTTGCACTGAGATTCGTAGACGATTGCCAACCTTTCGCACACTGCCTTCAAGCACTGTGTCGACACCCAGCTCTTCCCCAATCTGGCGCACGTCTGCTTCTTTCTTTTTAAGCGAAAGGACCGAGGAGCGGGCTGCTACCCTAAGCGAACCGATTTTTGAGAGCGTACTGAAGAGTTCTTCCATCAACCCCGAGCAGAAATATTGATTTTCCGGGTCTGCGCTAACTTTGGCGAACGCATAATAGCAATTGAATTCGGGTTTTTGGTTTTGCCGGTAGCGGCGGCCTTCATGACCTGAGTAGTCGTTTCCGGAGCATCGCCGGAAGACGATGTGCGTTTTAGTTCCGCTTTGAATTCCAGACGTTTTTGCAGCGTCTTCAGATCCGTTAGCAACTCACTGGAGGTTTCATATCTCTCGCTCACATTCTTAGCCAGCGTTTTGTTGATGAAATGGCCCCCCACAGTGGACAATCTTCGCAACTTTTTACTGCGGCCCTTGTTTGAAAGCCCGATGAACTAAGGTGTTCTCTTCGGGTCTCAATGTTAACTCCACCATTCTTTCAAGAAGTTGGTCTGGTGGTAAGCCTACGAAGTTTCTAAGGACCAGTTCTTTGGCGTACAAGCGAATCAGATAGCGAAGTTTAAGTGCCTTGGTGCGGGCGACGTACACAAAATCCCGATGCCCGTTATTGATTACGATCACGTTCCGATTAGTGTCATATCGAGAGCGCCACGAATCACCCGGAGCACTTTCGAATGTGTAGCCGGGCAATCCCTGAGATTCGACCACTGTTGTTCCCACCTGCGACAAAAGTTCCCGCGTCACCGTAATTAGCGCTTCCGCCGATCGCTCGATGTCGTTTTGCGAAACCATCACCTTGAGGCGCGCAAGACCAGGCTCAGCCGGAGCAATAAAGGTCGCGACTTGATCGTGTCGATGTTCCAAGTCTCCACCACCTTCTATTACCTCCCACAAGAACGTCAGATCGGTTTCAACCCGGCGACGAGATCGATCATAAGGTAACGCACGTAGTGACCTCTGTTCGCCCACTCGCACAACACTCGAGGCTGGTGAGATGGCCACAGTAAAAAGTGGACCGGCGAACTCGAAAAACCGCCGCTGTTTACCGTTATCAGCTTTCGGCTCCGTCACTCCGGCGATCAGCTTTTCGTGAGTTCCAACGTTGCGCAGGCTGCCACCCGATACACGCTGAGCACGCGAGTGAATATCGAACCAATCGTATTCTTCGACCGGCAGCGCCAGGAATGCCTCGCGAAACGCCCGCTGGATCGTCTGCAATAACTCTCGACTTGCCTGCTCGTCTTCGGCTCGACGCTGCGCTTCGAGTATTTCCGTCAGGTTTCTCTCCAAGGGAATGAGAGCTTCCAGAAGTGCTGCATATGCTTCATCATGGATGATGCCGCTGCGGGTGCCCGGCGTTAAGTTGATGAAGGGAGCGTCAATGTGGCCCTGCAGATAACGTGTGGTCCAGGGTGGCTTCGCGAGTTCGTCAACCACGGAAATGTCTTCAACACACGCGTGCAGTGTCGAAACAGCGCGACGCGATTTATTTCTTTGGGTTCATTTATATAAAGCTCAACGTAAACATCACCTCTCGCCGCACGAATGACGGGCAATTGGTGCAGCAATCTGCCTTCGTATTGTCGTGGTTCGACCGCATACTGCTTTCGGGCGATCTCGTCGATAACTGTAATGCGCACACCGGAATGACGAATGCGGTCGCGCAACTCGGCGGCTAGGTACCACTGAATTTTTTCACCTGAGAGGGAGCGAATTCCTTCGAGCAATCGATTTATTCGCAACTGAGTTCCGGGCTCGGCGAAAAGTGTGCGCTTGGCTTTTACTGTGTAGCCGGGGTCACCTTTCCTCATGACCATTTGCCAGGCACGGTTGTCGGCGCCGTTTGATGTCAGCGTCAATTCTTCGCCAAGCGTCCAAAAGGAAAGCAGGCCGATGCCAAACTCCCCCTGGAGTCCCGAGACTCCTTCGACCTTTAATCGACGCTTCACTGAATCGCAAATATGTGTGGCCACATATCGAAAGTCAGGACGTCCTTCCGCATCGCGTGGGATACCTTGCCCGTCATCACGGATCTCCAAAAAGTGGTTGCCTTCGCTGCGACCGCGAGTGATCGAAACGTTGGTTGCGCGCGCATCGATGCAATTCTCGACCAGTTCCGCCACGGCCTTAAGCGGATTAGATTGGGACAGGGCGATGATTGTGATTGCGTTCCAGTCGTTGCCGATGCGCAGTTTACCGCGTTTGGGTGAGCGATCCGGCGCTGCTGGTTTTTCCGACATAAGGCTGAGGTTTATTCGGTTCTTGAAAACAGGGCGAGGTATTCTGCAAACAGAAACAAACGATTTCTCTTGAAGCCCGTAATCTCCTTAAATATCCCTATCTCTTCAAAACTTTTGGCGAGAGTGCTTGCCGAGGCATAAGTGATGCTGAGCCGCTCGCTCATCTGTTTAGCGTTCATTATTGGTTGTGAGTAAAGATGTTTCAAAAGTTCCTGGCCAAGCTTGGCCCGTTTGCCTAAGGTCATGATCTTGTTTTCGCTTCGTTGTCTTAGGGCAATGATGTTTTCAAAAGTAAGTTTTCCTTTGGTGGCAGTTTCTGCAACACCCACCAAAAAGAATTTCAACCAGTGCTCAATGTCGTTAGACGTTCTTACAACGGTCAACGCATTGTAATAAGCTCCCTTATTCCTCTCAAAAAAATCGGACAGATATAGAGTCGGTTTTGTTAGGAGTCCAAAACTCACCAGATATAGAGTGATCAATAATCGCCCTATCCGACCATTTCCATCGAGGAATGGGTGAATGGTTTCGAACTGATAATGGCTCAGCGCCACTTTGACAAGATGGGGCAGCGCCAAGTTTTCGTTGTGCCAGAATTTTTCAAGATCGCTGAGTAGTTCCGGTAAGTCTTGATGCGAAGGAGGAATAAACACGGCGTCTTTAATACTCGAACCACCGATCCAATTCTGACTTTGTCTTATTTCACCGGGCTGTTTATGTTTACCTCGAACACCAGAGAGAAGGATCTTATGCGTTTCTTTGATCAGCCGCATTGAGAGCGGTAACCGTTGTAATGCTTCGATAGCGTAATTCATCGCCTTTGTATAACTCCGGACTTCCAGCCAATCATTCCGGCGCTCTGGAGCTATTTCTTCTTCTGGCAGAACCGCTTCATCAATATTTGTTTTTGTTCCCTCGATACGGCTCGACGTAGTAGCTTCTTTGATGACGTGCATCTGGATAAAAAAGTCGACGTCAGGTACTAGATGAGAATAGGCGTTTAATTCTCCAAGAAGCCTGGTAGCGTCTTCAAGTAGCACATCAATCCGCGCGTCTGACCACGTGAAGGGTCGATTTATTAGAGAAGGCGTGAAGCTCTTAAACTGAGATTGCTGCTTATATTTGCCGGCTACAAAATTTGCGTTCTTCATACAGGCCCAACTTTGAATACAGAATATCATATTCAAAGTTCCGGCTTTAACTTATAATATGCCAAATTACATTCAAAGGTCAGAGTGCCAAAGTTGCAAGCAGCGATCTAACGCATAGAACCGAAACAAAAGCTCACACAACCGTTTCACGTCAAATAAGCGGACTTGAACGAACTTGCCTTTTGGTAAGTAACTTGCCGCGTGACTCCGGTTGAACCCCTTGTTAGGCGGCTGCCGCCGGACACCTCTCGCCTGCTTCTGACCCTCACGCCCAGGGATCAAAACTCCTTCTCATGTGGAATCTTGTTCTCCTCTATCCATTGCTTCACCTCATAATAATCTGTAAATCGCTCCCCAATTAGCTGGAGCAACAGATCATCCCCTTTTGACTCGTCAAGCTTTTGATTCTGCCCTCCCAGCAGACACGACAACATTTTGCTCTTGGCTAGCGGAGACTTTGAGCAGGAAAGCGACTTCGTTCCCAACCATTTTTCAGCTTCACTGCTGAAATCATATAAAGCTGTGTGCTTCAAGCCTTTTTTAAGATCTACTAGTTTTTCTGTTTTCACCATAGACCGGTTCGAACGAAACTCGATGAAATCTTCTTACTGGAAGCTGGTGCGTAAGTTGTTGAAAAGGGTGCGTAGCTCATATTGGACACTCTTCGCAACTTGTTTCTGACGCCAACGGCAGAAATGCTGAGTTTCTTCCAACTGCCCAAATTTAAACCATTGACTCTTCATCGAAAGTTCTAGTTTGTACCGCCTCAGGGATTTGCCGACATAGCAGGAATCAATAATGCGAATCGCCTCATCAAAAAACTACTCGAAACACCGGTATCGTTTGCTTTAAAACAAAACTAAGGCCACCTTCGCGGGTGGCCTCATCTGACTTCATTAGGATTTCTGGCTCCGCAGGTAGGACTCGAACCTACAACCCTTCGGTTAACAGCCGAATGCTCTGCCATTGAGCTACTGCGGAATAAGCGCCCTCACATAGCTACAAAATCAACTACGTGCAGGGCGCGAAGGCGTTTTATAACAAATGGGATCCGGAGCGTCAAGGAGCGGCCTATCGACGCGATTGCGGCGTTAACACGTGACTAAACTTGCACTACGCAACAATCTGCGAGAATATCTCCAGCCCAAATATTCCCCTTAAGAAAAAGGTCGACATGGAACGTCGCACTACATCATGGTTTAGTCAGAACTTAAGCACTGAAATGCCGTTGGTGGCTTACGGACACGCCGGTCCACCGTTACTGATGTTTCCGACCGCGGCCGCCGATTATCTCGAGTACGAGCGCTTCTATCTTGTCGACGCGATCAAGTCGTTCGTTGAAGCAGGAAAGCTGCGCGCATATTCAATCAACAGCGTGAATCGTTACAGCCTGCTGAACGAGCAGATGCCCGCTCCGCTGAAGGCTGAGTTGCTTACGCGATACGATCGCTACATCGTCGACGAAGTGCTGCCGTTGATTCGCAAAGACTGCAGCGACGGTGAGAATCGACCACTAACGACGGGCGCGAGTTTGGGCGCGTTTCTTTCAGTCAACGCTTACTTCAAACATCCGGATCTTTTTCGTGGCGTGATCGCGATGAGCGGCAGTTACGATGTGCGTGCTTACTTGAAAGGGCATTACGACGACAACGTCTATTTCAACAATCCCGTCGATTATCTTTCCAACCTGAACGACGATTACTATCTGCCACTGCTGCGAAAAGCAGATTCGATCCTGATCATGTCGGGGCAGGGAAATTACGAGGCGCCCGAGCGCAGCCGTGCGTTGTCAGACATACTGCACGCCAAAGGCATTCCTCACACTTTGGATCTGTGGGGACCAGACGTGGACCACGACTGGCCATGGTGGCGAAAGATGCTGCCGTACGCGCTCGGTAAGCTGCTCGCGAGCTAAACCAAAAAAACAGTTAACCCTCGCCGTCGCCCTTCTTACCTTTCTTCTTCGCGGGCTCTGCTTCACGTGGTCGTGTCGCCGGAGGCGGTGGAGGCTCAGTTTTCGGAGTTGATGTTTCGGGTTTCTTCGGTTCCGGCGCCGGCCCATCCTCTGCTTTCGGTGCCGGCGGCAACGTTAGCTGTTCGAGCTTTGGTTCGGTTGAGCCCGCCGGCAAAACGTTTTCATCTTCGGTTTCTTCTGCCTCAGCCGCAAGTTGAGCACGCTCGGCTGCCAGTTCTCGTTGACGCTGCCGGAAAAGCTCTCTCATGTCCTCGGGCATGTTTGGCGCCTTCGGAAACTCTTCCTTGTCCTTGTCTTTTAGAAACGTTTTCATGAAATCGACGAACATCGGCAACGCGCCTTTGCCGCCAGTCATGTCTTTTCCGAGCGATCTTTTCCGTCCGGGATAACCCATCCAAACGCCGGTCACATAAGTTGGCGTGTAACCGATGAACCACACGTCAGTGTGATCGTTCACCGTGCCGGTCTTGCCTGCCACCGGGACGCCGAGCGACTGAGCAGCAGTTGCAGTACCGCCAGTAACAACGCCGCGCATCATCGACACCATCGTCAACGCAACGTACTCGTTCATTACTTTGTGAGTAGTTCGTTCCCACTCTTCGAGAGGACCACCATCACGGTCGAGTACTCGTCGAATCAGGTGTGGTTCAACGCGGATGCCTTTATTAGGAAACGCGGAATATGCCGAGACCATTTGATCGAGCGGCACCTCAGTGGCGCCGAGCGCTGACGGCAGATACGGGGACATTGGAACTTTGATCCCGAAACGCCGGACCATCTGCGCGCCAGTTTGAATACCCACTGTTTGCAGTAGATGTACCGCTGGAATGTTCATCGATTTAGCGAGCGCGGTCTTCATCGGCATGTCGGAGTTACCGAGCGACCCGTCGTAGTTGTGCGGCTGCCAGTCGCCGATGCTGATCGGTGCACCACTCACCGGCGTCTCGGGGGTCATTCCCCACTCAACCGCCGCGGTGTAGACGAAAGGCTTGAAACAAGAACCGGTCTGTCGATACGCCTGCGTCGCGTTGTTGAATTTGTTCGTGTAGAAATCGTAACCGCCGACCATCGTGATGATCTCGCCCGTCTTCGCGTTGAGCGTCATCATCGCGCCTTGCACGGAAGGAACCTGCGAGAGTTCAACTTTCAAACGGCGATTCTTTTCGTCTACCTCTTTGATTTCAAACTCGGCGAGATGTCCGTTTTTGAACTCGTCTTTTGGTTGCCGGCGACTCCAACCCATGTCTTCCGGAGTCAGCGTTGCAGTGAAGTTTCCAAAACGAACTGTCGCTTCGTTCCGTGCTCGATCGACTTTCATGATCAGGCCCATCAAATGGCGACCCTGTTCATAGTCGTTGCCGTACCAGTCCGGATGCTTGTAGTTGTTGAGCTCGGGCTGTGTGGCCGGACCTTCTCCGTTATTTGTGGTCGTCGGAATCATCGTATACGCCGAGCGCCAACCGGTATGCGTTCGATCGTATTGCCGCAGTCCTGCACGGACCACTTCATACGCGCGCTTCTGCGCTTCGACATTAATCGTTGTGTAGACGGAGAGGCCGCCCTGGGCCACGCGCGTGGTATATCTGTCTTCGAGTTCCTGGCGAATGTATTCGACCGGGTAATCAAACGGAGACGATCTTGTTTGCGATTGGTAGTAAGCAGTATCAGCCAGTTGAATCGGCTTGGCTTTTGCGGCGTCGGCTTCAGCCTGAGTGACGAAACCGTTTTTCGCCATCAACTCCAACACCAGGTCGCGGCGTTCTTTTGCCCTGACTGGGTTTGAGGTGGGTGAATAGTCACTGGGAGCTTTAGGAATTCCAGCCAGCAACGCAGCTTCACCGAGCGTCAGATCTTTTGCCTGTTTACCGAAGTACGTTTCTGCGCCGGCCTCCATGCCATATGCATTTGCGCCGAGAAACATGTGGTTGGTGTACAACTCCATGATCTGGTTCTTCGTGTAGTAGCGTTCGATCTGGAGCGCGAGTATCCATTCGTTGACTTTACGTGTGTACGTTTGTTCCTTCGAAAGAAAGAGGTTCTTCGTAAGCTGCTGCGTTAGAGTTGATCCGCCTTCGATTTTGTCAGTCGTGATGTTCTTCCACGCCGCGCCCATGATGCGGATTGGATCGATACCGATGTGATCGTAGAAGCGAACATCTTCGACGGCCAGGATCGCATTCTTCAGTACCTGAGGAATCTCCTCGTACTTCAGCGGGATTCTCTTCTCGAGAGCAAACTCGCCAATTACTGTTTCGCCGTCGTCGGCGTAAACGCGAGTGACCACGCTGGGACGATAAGTTGCGAGCGCCGCGACTTCGTTTGCGGCGCGTGAATAGTTGAGTTCGTAGGCTGCAATGATTCCGGTCAGTCCGCCCGCCGCCAACGCCAGCAGCAACACGGCAGGCAACCAAAGGCGCGCCAGTATGTGTTTGCGTTGCTCGGGTGGTGTATTGATGATTGCTTTCGGCGAATATTTGGAATTTACAGCCATAAATTGATTTTCCCCCGGTACAACCTTGCCTTCACACAGGGTCTACGGACAACGTGGCTAGCCACAGCGGCCAACATCGTAGGGCAACGCGAAATTATACTGTGGAATCAGTAGATTTCTGGAATCTCGCGGCAGCCTCTATAATAGAGGCGCTTCGCAAACGGGGGCGACAGGCTTCGACAGGAACCTGAACGATCGTCGCGATGCATGCCGGGCTACCTTATGCAGCTCGTTAAAAAGCGTAGGGAAACACAACTGCCAATAACGAATTGGCTCTCGCTGCCTAATTAAGCACCGAGCGTCTCGCCGCAAGTTGCTCATGCGCGCGGAGGGAGATGTCACTTAGATGAGCTGGCCCGCTGCTTCGGTCCGTGGCAGTGGGCAAGATCAAAGTCGGGCTAGCTCGTGTCGAGGTCTTGTCGCTTCACTGACTCGACATTGGGCGAATTTTTATCGGTTGACTTCGGTGAGCCGGTAAGGAAGAGAAGCGACTAAGCATGTAGATTCCTTCGGCGTTGGTTTTTGGATCCGAGTTCAATTCTCGGCGCCTCCACCATAATCTTTAATGGGAGAAGCCACCCCTCACTCCCCTTGACTGAATTGAGAGACGAACAATGAGCACCACAACTACTCACTTGATGACTGCTGAAGAGTTCGCCGACATGCCGGATGACGGCGTTCGTCATGAATTAATAAAAGGGGAACTCCTCACAATGCCTGTTCCTAAGTTTCTTCACGGCTTTGTAACTACGAATCTGTCAGTGCTTCTTTACAACCACGTAAAGGCAAACAACCTCGGCGTAGTTGTCGGAGAATCGGGTTTCCACGTGGAAAGTGGTCCCGATACGGTCCTCGGTCCTGACGTAGCTTTTGTCGCAAGGGATAGAATAGGGATTATTCCAGATTCGTTTTACTCCGGCGCACCGGATCTCGCCGTAGAAGTTTTATCTCCGCGCGATCGAAGAGGTAAGGTCGAACGCAAAACTGCACTTTGGCTCGAACTCGGTGCGCGGTCGGTCTGGAACGTTAATCCTCGAAAGCGCACAGTCGAGGTGTTTCACGCTGACGGCAACCGATGGTTGTTTCACGAGGCGGACGAACTCGTCGATGACACTGTTCCCGGTTTTCGTGTTGCAGTTTCGGAGATCTTTTCGTAAACCAACCTGAATTGGATCGCAACCTTCCCATCGGCATCTTTGACAGCGGCGTTGGCGGACTCACAGTCTATCGTGCGCTGCACGAACGTTTACCAAACGAACGATTCGTCTACCTCGGCGACACAGCTCGCGTTCCCTACGGAACGAAGTCTCTGGCAACAGTTGAACGTTACGCCGTCGAGAACTCGCGGTTCCTGCAAGCGCATGGCATAAAGCTACTCGTCGTCGCCTGCAACACCGCATCCGCACTCGCGCTTCCCGCGATTCGTCGCGCAGTTAAAGTTCCGGTGATGGGCGTGATCGAACCGGGTTCGCGAGCCGCGGTCGAAATCGCAGACGGCGGTAAGATCGGTGTGATCGCCACGGAGGCGACCGTCCAAAGTCATGCCTATGCTGAGGCAATCGCCGCCATGGGTTCCGACGCCGAAGTGATCGAACGCGCTTGCCCGCTGTTCGTCTCGTTAGCAGAAGAAGGTTGGGCCAACTCGGAGGTCGCACGCATCGTCGCCCACGACTATCTAAGTGCATTTAAAGAGACGTCGATCGCCGCGCTCGTACTCGGTTGTACTCATTATCCAATTCTGCGCGACATCATCAGTGAAGCGGTCGGCTCAAACGTAAACCTAATCGATTCGGGCGCCGCCACCGCTCGCGACGTCGAAACGCTCCTCGAAAAATCGAGTCTTACGCACGATGAGCCTTTAGGGCTTTACCAGGAGCGTAGTCTTTGTGATGATCTCGACCACTTTTACGTGACTGACGCCGCCGAAAGATTTGCTAAAGTAGCGGAGAGATTTCTGGGATCGTCACCTTCAATTCTCGAGGCCGTGGAAATCTGGGGACACGATGAGCTTCGCACGCACTGACGGACGAGCCGCCGACGAAATTCGCGTGACAGATATCAGGCCCGACTTTCTGCCTTATGCGGAAGGCTCGGCGCTGATCATCATGGGCGATACCCGTGTCGCTTGTTCGGCTTCGATCGATGAGAGTGTTCCGCGTTGGGTTCGAAACAAAGGCGAGGGATGGGTAACCGCAGAGTATGCGATGTTGCCGCGTGCCACTCACACGCGTACGCCACGCGATTCGTCACGCGGCAAAACTCAAGGCCGCACTCAGGAGATACAGCGACTGATCGGACGGAGCCTTCGAGCTATCGCTGATTTAAGAGCGCTCGGCGAACGCACGATTTACATCGACTGCGACGTCCTGCACGCAGATGGAGGCACTCGCACAGCGGCGATCACCGGAGCGTACGTGGCGTTCGCGCTTGCCAGTAACAAGTTGTTGAAATCGGGAAAGATCACGCGACCATTGATGAGCGATCAGGTCGCGGCCGTCAGCGTTGGAATCGTCGACAACACGGCGCTGCTGGACCTCAAGTACGACGAAGATTCTCGCGCGCAAGTCGACATGAATATAGTCTGCACAAGCGCCGGACGATTTATCGAACTGCAAGGCACCGCGGAGAAAGGCCCTTTTAGTCGCGAACAGATGGACGAGTTACTAGCGCTCGGGATGCGAGGCATTGAAGTGCTGATTGCCAAGCAAAAGAGTATCATTTCGCAGGCAACCTAATGCCTTCGGCAAACGGACTTCTCGATGCAGGCATCTGAATAAGCCAGTGCGAAAAGGAGACAAAATGAAACGAATTGTGGCTCTCACGCTCGTATTGGTTGGCCTGATGACGCCGTCGGCTTTTGCGCAACAGCTCTACACGCACGACAAAGTCGAATACAGTTTCGAGCTCCCTTCAGCAACCTGGCGGGCCATTTTGGAACCGGACGCGACTCACGAACATCCTGAGTTTGTTTTCGGCGATCGTCTCGACGGATATCTGACGTTTCGCAAGGAAGTCGTTGAAGCAGGAACTGGACCAGGAGATATTGCACAGCGCGATCAGGATTTAACACTCAGATTCCTTCCCGGATTCGTTCAGGGGAAACAAGATCCATTTAACGGCCGGCTCGATGGTGTGACGATCTCTTACGAGTTTGTCCGCGCCGGAAAGCCGATGATTGGGCGCACCTACTACCTGCAAGCAGATCCTCGGACTATCTATGCGGTCCGTTTCACAGGCTTGCGCGACAAACTGAACCGCATTCGCAATCAAACCGACCTGATAGCTCGCACCTTCAAAGTCAAATAGTGAAGCTGCAACTAGCGCGCGGATTAGCTATCAAGCCTTCTCCGATACACGGCAAAGGCTGCTTCGCCAGCATCGCTTTTAAAAAACGCCATAAGATTGCGGAGTACGCCGGCGAGAAGATCTCGAACGCGGAAGCGCGCCGGCGATCGCATCGAAAGATGTTGCGCATCTGCGAAATCAACAGTCGGTGGAGTCTTGACGGCAGCCGCGGCGGGAATGGCACGCATTACATCAACCACTCGTGCGTTCCAAACGCCTTCATGCAGATCATTTGCGATCACATTCTCTTCTTCGCCTTGCGCGACATCAAGCCCGGCGAAGAGATCACGATCGACTACGAAACAACACTGCATTCCGACGACAAGCGTTGCATCTGCGGCGCGGGAAACTGTCGCGGTAAAATCAACAAATACTGATGCGGTTGGCTTGCCGCAAAAGTCTCTTGCTGAACTGCTGCTCTGTGCAACCTCTGTGGTCTCTGCGACTCCCTGGTTATTTCCTGAGCAAATCATTAACCACAAAGACTCACAGACCACAGAGAAAACCTGTTTACGACTTTTTGGGCAAAGCAAATCCGTGTTCTTTAAAGTCGCGGCAACGTGAAACTGAACTTCGATCCGCGACCTTCTTCCGAGTCGAGTTCAACTCGTCCGCCGTGCTGCTCCACAACCTCGCGCACAAATGACAAACCCAGCCCCGTCGATTCCTCGTCTTTTTCCTGTCCTTCACGGACCACGCGATAAAACTTGTCCCACACGCGTTCTTTCGCTTCAGCGGGAATACCGTAGCCGCGATCCTCAACACAGACGCGCACAGCCTCCGCTTCTAACGCCGTCGAAACCGTCACCGTCGTGCGCTCCGGACTGTACTTAATCGCGTTGTTGACCAGGTTCTTCACGGCCTGAGTAATGAGACTCTTGTCAGCAGCAACCGGCGGAATCCGGCTCGCGGGTTGCTCGATCAAACGGATGCGCTTTTTCTTCGCAAACGTTTGCATCGAGGAGATTGTTTCGCGCACCACTTCATCAAGGCGAAGCGGGATCTTCAACACTTCCTGCTTGTCTTTCCGTTCCAACTGCGTCACCGCAAGAAACGTATTAATCATCCGCGACATGCGCTGCGACTCGTTCGCAATGATCGTCACAAACTCGCGCGCCGATGCCGGGATGCTGTCATCCGCTGTCAACAACTCCGCAAATCCGTTGATACTCGTTAGTGGCGTGCGTAGTTCGTGCGACATTAGCGAGATCATGTCGCTCTTCAACTTCTCGTATTCCTTGACACGCGTCAGATCACGAACACAAGCGGCGATGCCGATCGGTTCCTTCGCATCGGTTTGAGGATCGCGCAGGAGTGAAAGACGCAGGTGGAGAATCTGGTTCTTCTGGTCGAACGTCAGTTCGCCCTCGTACTCGATTCCGGTTTGCAACACGCGCCGCACGGCGATCTCCGGTTCGTCGAAAATGTCAGTGCGAAAGTTGTCCAACAGACCGAAGAGGTCGAGTGATCGCGCCTTTTCCGACGTTAGGCCAGCAAAGTGGAGCAGGGTTGGATTCACGAGCGCGAGCGTGCCGTCGAGATACGCGATTGCGACGCCGTCCTCGATGTGGTCCAACGTGCTTGCTTCGCAGCGCTGTTCGACAGTTAAAGCTGTCAGTACATTGAGTGCGTCAAGTTTTCGCTGGGTCGCGCCTTGAGAGAAGTAAGCCAAAGATTGTGATCGCGCACGATTGTGCGAGAAGCTCTCACGCTTCAGGTTGCGAGCAAACTGCGACCCGATCGCCGAGAGCAATGATTTGTCGTCAGCACTGAATTCAGAAACGAGCCTAATCAACAACGCACCTGCGGCGTCGCGCTCGTGAAGCAGTGGTACCGCCACTGTGCGAGCGCCTTTCGTTTCGTCGCTAACTAGTTGTCCGCTCGCGACAGCGCGTTCGCACAGCATAATTCCTTCTCGCCACGCCGCGTTGCGTTTCGTATCAGCCGCGGACTGCGACGCGCCTTTGACTCGCGCAACTGCTTCAAACGAACCGTCCACGCACTGAAACACGATAGCCTCGTTCAAGGGCAACATCGTGTTGAGCAGTTTCAAACCGCTCATGAGTCTGGTGTTTGCGCCGGCGTCTTGTTGACTCGGACCGTTAGCGGAGCTGAACAACGTGCGAGTCAACGCGCGGTCGACGCGCCAGAGACGAATGAGTTGGACCAACAGGATAGTCAGGCCAGCACTAAAAAGTAGTGCGACGGTGAGTAGCGCTGTTCCGAGAAAATGGGCCGCAAGGAGTGAAGCGGCGCAAGCGACGGCTACGCCGAACAACAAATAGCTCCAGCTACGTCGCAAGCCGAAACGGTTCAGCGCGAGGGCGATTAAGATTGAGTACGTCGAGATGACGATCGCCGCCACCGGAGCGCTGGTCAACAACTCGACCGTGTCGGCAGTGGACGGCTCCAGGGCGAAGCGCGGAAAGATCTCGGGCATGACGCCAAGACGCCAGCAGATGTAGGCAATGAGACCTGCAAACAGTCCCAGTCCTGCGGCGGAGAGATACGACGTTGCTGTCTTCGTTCGAATCAAGCGTTTGGAGAGTGAAACGGGCTTGAGGTTGCGCCTGTGATAGGACTTAAGAAAAACCTGCGGCAGGGGCTGAGCCGCGACCTGATTATACAATGCTTTGCATTGTTTAAGCCACGGAAAAATCGGGCCGTTTCAGTGCGGTGGCGAGCTGCGTGATTTCCTCGGGAAACACGGTTCGAAGGTCCAATAACACCTTTCCTTCGGCGATACGACCGATTACGGGAATAGGTGAAGTCCGGAGCGCTCGCTCAATCTCCTGGGCCGTCATTCGCGGGTGACTGATGGCGACGAGTGTCGTGGGCGGGTTGCTCGTTGGACCGGCGCCGCCGCCAATCGCGGATTCGCCGGGTTGCAACGTCAACTCGAACTGAGTTTCGCCGACCTCTTCGATAAGCTGCTTTGCTCGCGATCCGATCTGTTCGTTACTCAGCGACAGCATTTGAATTACCGGGACTTCACCTGCTGCCACGTCCCGGCGATGTGCCAGCAGTGTTGCTTCGAGGGCTGCAAGTCTGATTTTGTCGCTGCGCAAAGCTCGATACAGCGGATGTTTTCGTAAACGATCGACAACCGAGGGCTTGCCGACGATCAGTCCCGCCTGCGCGGAGCCAAGCAGCTTGTCGCCGCTGAAGGAGACTACATCCGCGCCCGCAGCGACGATGGCGCTCACGATCGGTTCACCAGTGATCCCATAAACTGATAAGTCGTTGAGCTGACCCGACCCCGCATCTTCATAAAGCAGCAGACCGCGTTCGTGCGCGAGGGTGGCGAGTTCCGACAGATCCGGCGAACTGGCAAAGCCGACGATGCGATAGTTTGACGGATGCACGTGCATGATCAGACGCGTCTTGGCCGTGATTGCGTGGCGGTAGTCTTCAAGGTGTGTGCGGTTGGTGGTCCCTACTTCAACCATGCGCGTACCAGAACTCGCCATCACATCGGGAACCCGAAAGTCGCCGCCGATTTCGACGAGTTCACCACGCGACACGATTGTCTCGCCGTCACCTGCAAGCACTGAAAGAATCAGCAATGCGGCGGCGGCGCAGTTGTTTACCACCAGTGCATCTTCAGCGCCAGTTAGATCCTTCAACAACGACTCGACTCGCGCTCCTCGTTTACCGCGCGAACCGCTTGCAACGTCATACTCGAGCGTGCAAAAACGACTCGCCTCGACCATCGCTTCGCGGGCAGAGTTCGACAGCGGCGCGCGGCCGAGATTCGTGTGTAGCAGGACACCGGTCGCGTTGATTACTCGCGTTATCCCAGTCTGACTTTCGATCTGCGCCGTTTCGCGCATGCGTGCGACAGCCTCCGCCAACAGCGACTCTGCCGCATTCCCATTAGCGAGTGGTTTTTCGCCACGGCGAATTGACGAGCGAAGTTCCGACGTGACCGCTCGCGCGATCGCAGTCAGCCTCTTTATGCCGACTGAATCACGTAGCAAACGGGCCTCGTCGGTCCTTAATAACTGATCGACAGACGGCACGTGCCGCAGGTTAGAAATGGGATCGGACATGTATTTTGCGCCTTACCAGGACCACAGATAATAACTGTTGACACTCCAGTTTTGAACCACCTAGACTGGATTTGGCCGAGTATCAAAGCGGCGCCCCGCCTTTAATCACCTCGCTCAGGAGAAATCAACCTAAGTGGCAATCCGTGATAACAAACTGCTCCGCTCAAAACTGCAAGCACAAGCGAGGAACAAGCATGCCAACAGTGAAAACCAACCGAGCCCTGACGAACAGTTAAGCCGCCTCGAAGAAGACATTCGAAAACTGAGAGTTGAGTTCGACATTTTCTTCAACGGCGCGGCGAAACGGCCGCCTTACGATACCAAGGGACGAGTCGAAACGTTGCTTAAACGACTCGGCGACGATCGGACGTTAACGTTCGCGCAGCGCTATCGTTACAACTCATTAACCGCGCGCTATACCGCCTTTCGCGATCTCTGGCGACGCTTGATGCAGGGACGCGAAGAGGGCCGCGATCCGGTTTCAGCAGCGCGGGCGAGTGTTAAGAAGGAGCAACCAGCGAGCATTCTGGCTGTGTCGTTTGTATGCATGGACGCTCACAAGGAAGTTGGTCTCGTGAAAGACCTCTACAACTCCTTGCTCGAGGCGAAACACAAGTGTGGTGAATCAGTCGAGGGTCTTTCGTTTCCGCAGTTTCATCGTTTGGTGGCGTCGAAGTCTGATGGACTCAAGGAGCGACACGGTTGCGAGCGCGTGAAGTTTTCGGTTGCAGTGGAGAATGGGCACGTAAGTTTTAAGGCAAAAGCCGAGTAGGAGTAATTCGATTAGGCAAGAAAAAAGGCGACCACAATAGTCGCCTTTTTTCTTGTGGCTACCGGACCCGTGACCGGAACCAAGTCAGTGGCTTTGCGGAAGCAAGCCGGGGAGACCTTACGTCTTGGTCACTTTTTCAGCCTGAGGTCCCTTTGGGCCTTGTGTAACCTCAAACTCGACTTCCTGTCCCTCTTCGAGAGTCTTGAAGCCGTCGCCCTGGATGGCGCTGTAGTGAACGAAGATGTCCGAAGAACCTGGCTGCTCGATGAACCCATAGCCCTTCGAATTGTTAAACCACTTGACCTTACCGGTTATTCTAGACATAACAACGAATCCTCCTAACGATTCGGTAAAACGGACGCGAAAGCCTGTCAGCTTTCCCATCGGCTTGGTGAATGCTTGTGAGCCGGGTCGCGCAAGGGGGCGCTAACGGAAACACACAACCAACAAAAAATGCATGGTGAAAAGCGCTGGGAGCGCTATTTCATCATGCACAGACTTACGGGGGCAGAACTAACCAAACTCATTGCCTTAAAACGTGGATCGGGAATGCGGGGATCTAAAACCGCTGGCCCAGCATCAAACGACGGCGCATACTAAGCGAAAGTCTCAAACCTGTCAAGAATAAATTGTTTCAAAAAAGTCACGGGCTAAGTTACGCCAAAGCTCAGGTTAAGCGGCTTACGCGTTTTATTTCATCTCTCAACTGAGGCATTCTTCGCACTCAAAAGCAGATACGGCAAAGGGTTCACAGCCTCATCGTTGATGCGCACTTCGTAGTGCAAGTGCGGTCCGGTAGAACGTCCGGTAGATCCGACTTTTCCGAGTAATTGGCCGCGCGAAACCGTCTGATCGAGTTCGACGTCGATATGCGAAAGATGGCCGTAACGCGTAGTTAGACCACCGCCGTGGTCCACCACGACAAGCTGTCCGTAGCCATTCTGCCAGCCAATAAACGACACCTTGCCGGCCGCGCCGGAAACCACTGGCGCCCCCCAGGCTGCTTCGATGTCCTGGCCTGAATGAAATTCGTATCCGCCACCACCAAACGGGTTCCGGCGTCCGCCAAAGCCGCCTTCGAGAGTGCCCTCGACGGGCCAAAGCGTCGGCATATAACCACGCTGACGAAGACTCGCTTCATGGGCCGACATGTCGAGTTCGAGCCGGCTCATTTTGGAAGCCAGCGTCTCCAGGGCCATCTCATCAAGCGGTAATTCAGGACCACCAGTGCCTGACGGCGTGTAGTTGTTGTCGTCGACTACGCCTGATTTCTCGGCAAGTTTGCGCGAGGTGTCTTCGACCTTTTCGACGCGATTGTTGAGTTTCTCAAGTTCCTGACGTTGGCGTTCGTTTTCCGCGCGCAGGCTCTGGTTCTCCATTTCCGTGTGCAAATGGCGAACCTGCTGGGTCAAGCCGTAGAGGCCGTAAACGAGGCAGAGTCCCAGGGCGATGGAGGCCGTTACGAAGACCGTTACTGATTTCTTTTCGACTCTGATTCGCTGGACGCGGGCGCGGGATTTTGATGTATGGGCAATAATGAACGAAATAAATCTGTCTTCTCTAGCCATTTGGGCTCCTGTTATCTGCCGCGGTTGAAAATCGGGGCTGCGGCAGCAACCGAAAAACACAAACTCGCCAAAGAGCGATTTGCGCAAATTACGGATTTTGTTTATTTACCTACGAGATTTGCAGCGAATGGATTGAAAACCTCAAGGTCCCTCCGAGGTGAAACCCATCCGGCCGGTCCTGCAAAGGCCCTGACCGTATCACAGGGTCTTTGAGTGTTGCAACTTTGAAAGGGAAATATAAGACAGTCGCAGGAAAAAGATCGGTTGTTTTTAAAGTTCGTCCATGCCCCGTCTTCGTCGTGACCGATCGCGGAAGATCGCCAGCAGAATCATCACCAGGAGCGCGATGAAGATTACGACGATGCCGATCTTCACGGCCGCGAGCAGGAAACCGACCAACGCGATCAGCTGTTTCAGCAAAGCGATGACAAGGAGAATGAGGGCAACGATGGCGCCGATTCCGCCAAAAGCTTTAAAAATGCCGCAACACATATGAATTCGACCCCTAACTAATTACCGCGATTCAGGATCTGCGTTCGAAGGGCAGCGGAGTAACGTCGCCCCGCGCGAACTGCGTTGTTTCACCAGTGCGAAAAGTCGCCGTATCGACAGGACGGCTTGCGACGACCGACGGTGGCGGTCGCCGCGAATCGAAACGAACGATACGATCCGACGACTTACCGCGTCGAATGTAATCGAACAACATGTAAGCACCAAGCGCTACGAGCGCAACTGGCAACAATTGCTTGATCGGCAACGTCACTCCCAACAAAGTGTGCAACAGGAACATCGTGCCGATGATGATCAGCGTCGTACCCCAAGCAAACGGGTTACCGTAAAGTCGCCGGGCAATGACGTCGTCTTCCGCATCCGGCGACAGACCCGCGCGCATCAACTGTGCTGTTCGACACGCGTCCACCGCCGCAAATAACCACGTACCCACGACACCGAGAACGAAGAAAAGCACACCCTGAGTCAACACGGCCATCTGGAAGAAGCTTGCGAAAATCGCGAAGTGCACGATCGCTTTCGACGTTTGCCCGTTGTAGGCCGCACCCAATCCGGGAACGAATGAAAGCAACGTCGCCACGAACGGCGAACTCTTCCGGCGCAAAATATTTGATGGACTCGAGTGTGAAGAATGGCGCAGCAACTCAACGCCGGCGACTATGCAATCCTGGCAGAACGGAAATCCCCGCACGCGATGATCGCAGGCAGGGCATAACCAGCGCGAACACTGATTGCACTGAACGACAGCGGGATTCTTAGCATGGTAGCCACAGTACATCATTTCCAAACTCCTCAACGATTGTTATGGCCATTGCTGTCCGGCTTTGCGCCAGAACGCTCCTGCTGTTGATCTGAACCTTTCTTGGGCGGAGGAGGCGGCGGAACGTTCGTCTCTGAAGCAGCCGGCGCCAACTCGCCTGAAAGTACTTGAGTCTGACCGCTGGTCTGTTCCGCAAGTTGCAAACCAGCGTTGTAAACGCCGCCGATCGAACCGTCGGCGGAAACTGTGCTGCTCAATACGAGCACGGCAGCCAGCAACATCGTGGCGACCGTCGCGAGCTGTGTCGACATGATTGGATCCAACCACAACCGGAAACGTGACGCGGCGCGCGATCTCCACGGCGCCTTGATCTCTTGTGGCGTGACTGTTCCCAACGTCGCTTGCAGAATTCGTTCGTTCAATCCTGCGGGGACTGGTTTTTCTTCTGAAATGTACGTGTAGCAAGCGCCTATAGATCGCACGACTGCGCCTGGAAGTTCAGTGCAGCTATCGCAGAGTGCCGCGTGACGTTCCCAACGGTGATACAGGTTCGCGGGCAGGAAACCGTCGAGGTACTCGGTCAACAACTCTTCAAATTCCTCACAGCCCATCGCCGTGTTAGGAACTGTTTTTTGCAGAATGCGCGCTTCGAATTCTCTTGAAGGCGGTGGCACAGTCGCTGCACGACACGCCTGCATCGTACTGCGTACTGCTGAGAGTGTTTCGTGGCAAATGGGGCAACGCATCGCGTGTTCACCCATCAGCTTGTTCGTTTCGGGACCGACAACGCCCTCAATGTAGTCGGTCAATAATGATTCAAAATCCACACACAACATTATGTTTTCGCTTCCTGCCCCACTGTTTTCTGCTCACCCACGTCTGCCCACGCGGATGAGCCCACTTTTCCTATGCCTCACTCATTGCAACAACCTTCATTCGCCGCAAGATCTTGGCGAGTTCAATTCGTCCGCGATTTATTCGCGACTTCACTGTCCCTTCCGGGATTCTCAACAGGTCGACGATCTCCTGGTAACTGAGCTCTTCGATATCTCTCAATATCACGCAGGTCCGAAGGTCTGGTGATAACTTGTCAATGCCCGCCTGTACCTGAGCGCCGAGTTCGCGCCGCTCCATCTCCTGCTGCACCGAGTTGCTTCGTGTGTGCAGATGATAACTATGGTCGGCGAGATCGTCGGCGTGGTTATCGTGCGGTGTGCGCTGGCGTTTCCGGTAGTCGTCAATGATCAAATTACGCGCCAGGCGCATCAACCAGTTTTGCAAGTCGCCCTGCTTCGGGTCGTACTGATCCAAAGAGCGATAAACTCTAACGAAAACTTCCTGGGTCAAATCTTCGGCGGTGTCTGCGCGAGAGGTAAATCGGTAGGCGAGGTTGTAAATGCGACGGGAATAACTTTGCACGATCGCTTCCCAAGCCGCGCCGTCGCCCGCGCGACACCTGCGAACCAATTCGGCTCCTTCACTAACTGCTGCCAAAGCCTTAACAGCCCCCACGTCTCTTCTCCGGGTACCCTTGGTTTCGGAAATCTAAGGCGGCCAACCCCTGTCAGCAGCCGTTTACGACGTATGCTGTACCAAAGTTCCGCGTAATCAGTATACCCGTGTTTCCCTGCAAAAACAGTTTTCTTGCCCTTACTGGTAAGCTGTAGTAGCCTGTCGAACCGGCCCAAGATATTGTGGTTTCCCCAGTGACCCAGAAAAGTTATCGCAAATATATCGAGTTCGTCGGTCTCTGCCTGCTGGCTACCGCCCTTTTGTGGTGGTTTGGCCGGAATCTGGACTGGCGCGAGGTTGGTCAAAGGGTTAGCAGCGCCAATCCTTTTCTGCTGCTAGCTGCCGTGGCGATCATTTGTTTGGCGTACGTCGTGCGGGCGTTCCGCTGGGGCGCGTTGTTGAAACCACTCGTTCCAGCCCGTCTTCCAGATCTATTCGCAGCTACGACAATCGGTTTTAGTGCGGTCTTCCTGATTGGGAGGGCGGGCGAGTTTGTAAGACCGGTCGTACTGCCGATGCGCGATCCGCGCGTCCGGCCGAGCGCTTCACTGGTAACGATCTTCGTCGAACGCATTTACGACATGATGGCCGTTGCCCTGATGTTCGCCTTCAACCTGATCTGGTTTCAGCCGGTTGTGACGCACGAGGTTTCGTTTGGCCGCGTTCGCATCGTTGGGTTTGGAATGTTGGTGGCTACGATTCTCGGTCTAATCTTTCTAGTTTGGTACAGGACGAAGTCGGCCTGGTTGATCGAGATTCTGAACCGTCGCGTCACGCGCTGGCGTTTTGTGCCGCAGCGATTGACGAAACTGGTAATCGGGATGCTTGAACAGTTGTCGCAGGCATTGCGTGTGCTGGTTAACGTTCGGGAGCTTGCGGTAACGATCGGTTGGACGGTTCTGGTGTGGTTTGGAATCGCGCTCGCGAACTTTTTGGTTATGCGCGCGTTCGGTCTGCAAGTAGGCGTCTCGGAAACTTTGTTCGTGCTCGGGTGGTCGTTGGTCGGCTCGCTTGTTCCCACACCCGGCGGTGCCGCTGGCGCATTTCACGCCGCCACCGCGGCTGGTTTTCTGTTTCTTGGCGTTGAAAAGGAGTTGGCGGCCGCAGTTTCAATCATTTTGCACCTTGTCGATTTTGGTCCAGCAGTTTTGTTTGGTGTCTTCTATGCGATCCGGGGGGATTTGAGCATTTCACGTTTAAGAACACTGGTATCACCAAAGCAAGATTTTGAGAACCCAGTTGGAGAGGTTCAGTGAGATGAAATGTCCGTTCTGCGGTTATCTCGAAGACAAAGTAGTCGACTCGCGCGAGTCGCGAGAAGGCGATGCAATTCGGCGGCGACGCGAATGTCTGCGTTGTGAACGAAGATTTACCTCCTACGAACGCATCGACGAAATCCCCTACATGGTCGTTAAGAAAGATGGACGACGCGAGACTTTCGATCGCAACAAGGTAATGGCCGGACTGTTGCGCGCCTGTGAGAAGCGCCCGGTCCCTTCGACAAAACTCGACAGCATCGTAAATGCAATCGAAAAATATGTGCAGGAATCTCCCGAACGCGAACGTCCGACGAGTAAAATCGGAGAGATGATCATGCGCCGCTTGAAAGAACTCGACAAAGTCGCATATGTTCGATTTGCATCTGTCTATCTCGAATTTGAAGACGTGTCGGAGTTTATGACCGAACTGAAACATTTGGTGCGCACAAGAACTACAGGACAAGCAGGGAGGAAATAACGCGCGTCGCTGACGCGCCGTGAAGCCATGATCAAACCGATTCGCGCAACAGGACTGGAACGGCTCGAGTTGCAACGGCTTCGCGATCGTGTCGGACGGCTCTTCGCCGCGTTGCAGGAGGCAACGGAAGCAGAAAACCCGTTGGCATCGGGTGCGTGGGCGCCACCCGTCGACGTTTGTGAGACCGAGAAGATGATCATCGTGCGCGTCGAACTTCCCGGCGTGAGTGCCGATCAGATCAAGATTGGTTTGTGTAACACCAAGATGCGAATCTGGGGAGAAAAGAAACGACGCCCGGCGCGTCGACGAATCATGTCGTATCTCTGTTCAGAGCGGAGCTACGGCAAGTTCGGCCGCATCGTTCCGCTGCGCTGGACGTTCAGCGTGCGCGATGTGACGGCCCACATGCAGAACGGCGTGCTTCACATTCATCTGCCGAAGATCGAAGATCGCCGCGGGAACGAGGTTGTAATTACTGTCAAGGAGGAAGCTGCCAAGTAGTTTTGGCTGTGCGCAGTAAGCGCGACGCCGGCAGAAGGCATCACTTAAAAGCAAGTAGAAAGCTGCACCCATGGCAATCGTAAAAGAACCAGAGTTTACTGAAGCAATCGATACCACCGAGACCGACCAGCAATTACAGATTCCCAGTGAACTACCGGTGTTGCCATTGCGCGACATCGTGATCTACCCGTTCATGATCGTGCCGTTGTTTGTGTCGCGCGAGAAGTCGATCAGGGCGGTTGACGAAGCGCTGGCAGAGAACCGAATGATCCTGCTCGCCTCGCAGAAGGATCTCGATAAGGAAGAACCCACTGCCGAGGATCTTTATTCCGTCGGCACCGCGGCTGTGATCATGCGGATGCTGAAGTTGCCTGATGGACGTATTCGCATCCTGGTCCAGGGACTCGCCCGCGCGAATGTCGAGTCCGTTGACTCGACGGGTGAATATTTACGGTCGCGTGTGAGCGTCATGCAGGAAGTTCTGCCACCGGAGCGTTCGCTCGAAGTCGAAGCGTTAATTCGAAACGTTCGCGCCTCGATGGAAAAGGCGATTAACCTCGGCAAGAACATCTCGCCGGAAGTGATGGCCATCATTGCTAACCTCGACGACGCCGGACGTCTCGCGGATCTTTCGGCCTCAAATCTCGAACTAAAAGTAGAAGACGCGCAGTCAGTTCTCGACATTCCGGACACGACCACGCGTTTGCGTCGCGTCAACGATTTGCTGAACAAAGAAATCGAAGTCCTCACGGTCCAACAGGAAATCAACACCCAGGCGCGCGCAGATATCGATCGTTCTCAGCGTGAGTTCTACCTGCGGCAACAGCTCAAAGCCATCCAAAGCGAACTAGGCGAGGGGAATGAGCTCGCCGAGGAGACCGCGCAGTTCAAAGAGAAGATCGAAGCCGCGAAGATGCCCAAGCCGGCGGAAGAAGAAGCGTTACGACAGCTCAAGAAACTCGAACGCATGCATCCGGACGCAGCAGAAACCGCGACACTGCGAAACTGGATGGAGATCATGACCGATCTGCCGTGGTCGCGTTCCTCGATCGATAACCTCGACCTGAAGAAAGCCGAGACCGTTCTGAACGAAGACCACTATGGCCTCGAGAAGGTTAAAGATCGCATTCTCGAAGCCCTCGCCGTACGCAAGCTGAAGGAAAAACCGAAAGGCCCGATTCTTTGTCTCGTTGGTCCACCGGGAGTCGGTAAGACTTCACTCGGTCGCTCGATCGCGCGAGCTCTGGATCGAAAGTTTGTGCGGCTGTCGCTGGGCGGCGTTCACGACGAAGCGGAGATTCGTGGTCATCGCAGGACCTATGTCGGCGCAATGCCCGGACGCATCATCCAGGCAGTCCAACAAGCCGGCACGAACAACCCGCTGATCATGCTTGATGAGATCGACAAGGTCGGCGCGGATTTTCGCGGTGATCCGTCGTCCGCGTTGCTGGAAGTGCTCGACCCAGAACAGAACAATTCGTTCCGCGACAACTATCTCGGTGTCACTTTCGACCTTTCGAACGTGATCTTCATGACCACGGCCAACGTGCTTGACACGATCCAACCGGCACTGCGCGATCGCATGGAAGTGATCCGCCTTGCGGGTTACACCGAAGAAGAGAAGCGCGAGATCGCCATTCGCCATTTGATGCCGAAACAGATGGATGAAAACGGCATCACCGCGCGCGATCTAAACATTTCCAGGACTGCGCTGACGACGATCATTCAGCAATACACACAGGAAGCCGGTCTGCGTCAGCTCGAACGCGAGATCAGCAGGATTAGCCGGAAGGTCGCACGCAAGATCGCCGAAGGACATAAAGGCACGATCAGAGTTTCGTTGAAGAACGTGCATGAGTTTCTCGGCGCGCCGAAGATCATTCCTGAAGAAGCCCTGAAGAAAGATCAAGTCGGTGTCGCCACCGGCTTGGCGTGGACGGCCGTTGGCGGCGACGTGCTCTTCATCGAAGCGTTAAGAATGAAGGGCAAGGGGAACCTCGTCTTGACTGGTCAACTAGGCGACGTGATGAGGGAATCAGCGCAGGCCGCGTACTCCTACGCTAAATCGCGCGCAAAAGAACTCGATATCGCCGAAGAAGATTTCAACAACTACGATCTTCATATTCATATTCCGGAGGGCGCGATTCCGAAAGACGGTCCTTCCGCGGGAATCACGCTCGCAACCGCGATGGTTTCGGCATTATCGACGCGGCCTGTTCGTAAAGACGTCGCCATGACGGGCGAGATCACGCTGCGCGGAAACGTGCTCCCGATCGGCGGAGTAAAAGAGAAAGTTCTCGCTGCCCGGCGCGCGCGAGTGACTACGATCATTCTCCCGCAGCAGAACCGGCGCGATCTCGACGAAGTGCCAAAAGAGCCGTTCAAAGACATTCGCTTTGTCTTTGTCGATAACATGCGGCAGGTTTTCCGTGAGGCATTGGGCGAAAAAGTTCTTCCACCGGTGTCATCTGGACAGCGGCCGCAGCGAATGCCGCAGGCTGCAAACGCGCGGCCTGCATGAGTTCGATGCGGTCATCTTCATTGAACTAGGAGAGTCAACTGGTTTCGCTAGCGAGGAATCTCAGTCAAGGTTTTGATAAGATTCCCCCGCGACTGTTCGGCAGCAGTCGAGTTTAGTTCATCCAACCCCGCGCTTTACTTTAAAAGGAGTTTGAATGAGGATTCGTCACTATCCTTCCGCTTTGTTCGCCGCAATTTCTTTGTTATTCACCGTATCCGCCACCACGCTCGCGCAGGAAGCGCAGACAAGTAAGGTCAGTATTTCGAACTTCGGTCAGATGGACGATCGGTTTTTCCGTGGCGGTCAGCCGAAGGAAGAGGATTACAAAGCATTAGCCGCCATCGGGATAACCACCGTAATCGATCTCCGCAATGATCCGAAGGAATTCGCGAAGACAACTGCCGAAGCACTCGGAATGCGTTACATCAATATTCCGATGAGTGACAAACAGTATCCTGCGACCGCGAAGATCGAGGAGTTTCTAAAACTCGTCGAAGATCCTGCGACCGGGAAGTTTTATGTTCACTGTAAAGGGGGGCGTCATCGCACGGGAGTGATGGGCGCGGTTTATCGTTTTAATCATTACGGCTGGGACTACGATCGCGCGTATGCCGAAATGAAGAAGTTCGACTTCTACACTCGCTGGGGACATGGCGACCTGAAGAAGTTTATTCAAGACTACGCCGTCAACCATAACCACGAAAAGGCACAAAAAGCACAAGAGGCACAAAAAGAATAAACAGGAAAGACTTACTCCTTTACTGAATTTCCTTTCTGTGCCTTTTGTGCTTCTTGTGCCTTTTGTGGCTATTGATAGAGATACGAGTAACTCTTCTTCTGGTCCCACTCGATTCCCTCGACGTTTTGACCGTCAAGTGCCAGGAGGTCAGCACTGATTTCGTCGGTGCTGACAGTCGGGCTTACATCCACTGAATAAACAATACTTCCGAGCGATTCCTCCGACGCTTCGCGATCGATTGCCCGCAACTCCTTATCGAATCCGTGTTGCTTGAACACCTGTCGGAGTGCTTTCTGCGTTGCTACAACATTCTTCGTCGTGACTTTCAACTCCATCGAACGAAACACCAACTCAGGCTCTCGCCACTCCAACAGCCACAGTACGATCAAGGAGAACAACGTCAACACAATCGCCAGATCCCAACGTCCAACGCCGGAAGCAAGACCAAGCGCAAGACTGATCAACAGCACCGTGATCTCTTTTGGGTCGCGAATGTTCGTGCGAAACCTGACCAGCGACACTGCCGCAAAAATTCCAAACGCGCGCGCTGCATTGTCACCGACGACGATCATCAACGCTGCGGCGACGATCGCCAACAGGATCTGCGTCTGTGCGACGTAAGGATTTCGCTTTAAGGCAAGAATTCGTTTTCGTGGACGGAACGCTAGCGCCGCACCGAGCAATGCGGCCAGCAGGAAGCGCAGCGAGATTCGGCCCATTGTTTCCGCCCAGGTGGTGCCGAGAGTGTGCGCTTCGGTGTGAGATCCGAACATTCGATCGATGAAGCTATCATCGGCTGTAGCGGCGCGCGTCTCAGATGGGCGCTGCGTGCTCGGTTCACCAAGTATGGCCGCCGCTGGATCGACCTCCGGCCGCGAAGCCGTCGGTTGTGCTGCATCTGGTCTCGTGGCTAGGTCGGGTCGAGAAGGTGTAGTGGTCGTAGTGGGTCGGCTACCACCTCCCAAGTAGTAAGCCACTAGAGCGCTCACCACGACCACACCCGTAAACACCACGATCAGCGTGATGATCTCTTGCTTTCTCTTCGGATTCGCTGACATCGACCTCCTTCGGTTACGCAGTCTCCTTAACGGAGCCTGCCGATCTGCTCAGCCCTTCGAAGGTCGCGCAGCTCATTCGATCTTTCGCGCACCGCTCGCGCGAGCATGTTGATCTGGTCAGGACGATAATTGGCCGCACGGAACGCATCACGCAGTTGCTGATCGCTCAGTTGTGAAAGCCAACCACTCAACCACTGCGCATCGCGGATTGTGATGTCTTTCATCAAGCCGCGATTCTTTCCACCGAAGTGCAAGACAACGCGATCGCCTTTCACTTTGTCGAGAAACTTAGCCCCTGTGTATTTCTGGGGATTGTTGCGGCTGCGCGTCAGTCGCCAGAACAACGGTGTCGTACTCGCATGACCAAACGTGGCGCCGAGATCGCTGATGACGTAGCGGAGTTCGCCGTTCGTTTGAATGATTTCGTTGTTTGAATCTTTCAAGTCCCAGTTGTTGATCATCGCCATCATGATCTTCAGACCCTGGTACTCGGGTGTGCCGACGAACGGATTTCGCTTCCATTTCCACTCGCCAACGCGGTCCCACGATTCCGGACGGGCCTCGAACCGGACGTTGTTGAATGTTCCTTTTCCGGGAATCGTCACGCGCGGGACGAGATAGTTAACTTCTGTTAAGTAGCCGACTCCCCACAACAATCTGATCGCCGAAGTTTCTGATTGTGCCTCCTTGCCTATCTTCGCTACCCACTCGCGACCGGAAGCATCGCGGATGAGATACTTCTTTGAGTAACCACCCTTTTCCTCTTTTATAAAAGTGATGCGACGCAGATCGGGACGCATGCTCGCGCCACCTGGTCCAAGAAACAGATCGCGTGACGAGATGTTAGACGGGCGCTCCCACATAACGGCTGTGCCACTTGGAGCTTGCTTCGTTTTCTTCTGCTTCTGTTTCGCGACGACGCCGACGTCCACCGACGAAAGGCACAGAATAATGGCCAGTAGGATCACACTTCGAAACTTTGATGCACGCATAGAATTCTCCAAGCCGGAGCTTTACGCACGCGGCGAAGAGGGGGATGGTTGTAGGGGAACAGCTTAAGAGGGAATATTAATTCCCACCGATTGGTCGTCCCATGAAATAGTTCTGACTGTTAAATGGCTCAGCGCCATTTACGATAGGACGATAATTTCCGTCGGGCGTTAGTTCACGGGCTTTCGTGTTGTCGCTCCAATAGGCGTCAAGCAACACGTCGCGCAGGTAGCGTTTGGCGTCGGGCTCGGTTACCGGCGCAACCACCTCGATGCGGTGTTTCAGGTTTCGCGACATCCAATCGGCACTGCCGATGAAGACCTCGTCGTCGCCGCCGTTCGCAAACCAGAAGACGCGGCTGTGCTCGAGAAAACGTCCGACCACGCTTCGCACGCGAATGTTTTCAGACAATCCCGGAATGCCTGGACGCAGCATACAAATGCCTCGCACGATGAGATCGATCTGCACGCCTGCTTGCGACACTTCGTACAACTTCTGGACGATCTGCAAATCCGCCAGCCGGTTCAGCTTGGCGATGATGTGCGCCGGTCTGCCACGTCGCTTGTGTTCGATCTCGCGATCGAAAAGCGCGTTGAGTTGTTCTCGTAATGCCACCGGAGCGACCATCAGTTTCCGATAGTCTTTCTGGTTCGAAAACCCGGTCAGGTAGTGGAACAATTCAGTCGCATCTCGACCGATCTGGTCGTCGACTGTAAACATTCCAAGGTCGGTGTACGTGCACGACGTCGTCGGGTTGTAGTTACCGGATGCGATATGCACGTAGCGCTTGAGCGCGTCGCCTTCGCGACGAACGACGAGGGTCAATTTTCCGTGCGTCTTCAGACCGATTACGCCGTAGACGACGTGAACGCCGGCCCACTCGAGTTTCCTGGCCCACTCGATGTTGTGCTCCTCGTCGAAACGCGCTTTCAGTTCGATCAGCGCCGTTACCTGCTTGCCTGCTTCAGCGGCGCGAATCAATGCTGGTGGAATTGGAGAGTCTGGACCGGTTCGGTAAAGACAGATCTTGATCGCGACGACGTCCTCGTCTTCGACGGCTTGATTAATGAAGCCGGTTACGCAGTCGTACGAATCGTACGGATGGTGCAAAAGCCGATCCCGTTCCTTGATTGCGTCAAAGATCGTGGGATGCGACTCGAACCACTGGGGCGTCGATGCGCTGAAAGGTTCGTCTTTCAGATCGGGACGGTTCGCGTCGTAAAGCGTCATCAGATCCTGAACGTTCAATGGTCCGTCGAACACGTAAACGTCCTGTGGTTCAAGATCGAGAGACTCCATCAGGTACTCGATCATCTCCTTTGGCATACTCGGCGAGATTTCCAGCCGGACCGGCGATCCAAACTTTCGCCGCCGCAACTCTTCCTGGATCATGCTGAGCAGATCTTCGGCTTCTTCTTCACGAATCTCGATATCGGCGTCGCGCGTCACGCGGAAGCGATGACAACTGCCCGGATACATCCCCGGAAACAGCTCGGCGATGTTTGCTTCGATGATCTCGTCGAGAAGCACAAACCGAAAACCTGAAGCGCCAATCGGTACCAGCCTCGGCACGCTTGACGGGACCTTGATCCGCACGAACCGCGACTTCAACGTCTTACCACGGCCGAGCAGCTTCATCTCTTTTGGCGCCTCGACCATCAAGCCAATGTTTATGCTGAGCGGCGAGATATATGGAAACGGGTGACTCGGATCCACCGCAAGCGGTGTCAGAATCGGAAAGACTTTCTCCATGAAGTAGTCTTTCAGGTTCTCTTGCTCGTGTTGTGACAGCGAATCATATGAAACGAGCTGAACGCCGGCTGCGTTCAACTGCGGCAGAATCTCTTCGCGTAAAACGCGCGCCTGCTCGGCGACGAGCTTCACGGCCTGCTGGCGTATCTGACCCAATTGTTCGGCGGGCGACGTTCCATCTGCCGAAACGTCAGTGATGCCTTGCTCCAGTTCTTCCTTGAGACCAGAAACGCGGATCATGAAAAACTCGTCAAGGTTCGACGAGAAGATCGACACGAACTTCAACCGTTCCAGCAACGGATTGCTGGGGTCGAGTGCTTCTTCCAAAACTCGCGCGTGAAACGCGAGCAGGCTGAGTTCGCGATTAAAGAATAATTGCGATTTCGAGGGCGTGATGGCGACTTCTACTGCTTTAGGGAATTCATGAAGGCGCGCTTCTCTTTTAACGACTGTTGACATAGTTTTCCTGAAAATGTTCTGTCGATATTTTTGAGAGAGCCACTAAAAATCCTTCCTCGTCGAGGAAGTGGCAAGTACTGTTCCAATCCGGGAGTACGAGGTTGTTAGTTGGTTAAAAGTTGCTCTATTCGGCCCTTGCCATTCTGTTACGAAACCGACTCGAACCAGTTCCTGTATGCAATTAATACTCGTACCGGTTACGAAATTTATGCAACGAGGTGACGGGCATGGGCGTTAAGCATTTACGTCCGTAAACCGTCAAGTCGCCTCGGACGTCGGAGATTGTTGCGAGAGCGCGCAACCTTCACCTTCAGGACTAGCATCTTGGACGTGACGACCGAGGCGACTTGGTGGAAAAAGTTACCGATTGAGCGTTGTCTGATTAGTAGGGCGTTTGTTTGACACCCTAAAAAACCGTGTGGTAACCTCCAGTGTGATTTTGGCTCCTGGGTTGAGGCAGCAGTATCCAAATCATTGAGGAGCCATTAGATACCGCACCTGAAAAAGTGAATGCACCGTGTGATGGTCCTTCCCGGAGAGTCACACGCGTATTCGCATTTCTATCTTTTGAAGGAGTAGACAATTTGATGTCAGCGAGCTTCCCTCGTTTGATGGCCCGTGTGGTCCTACTAACGGCGCTCGTCGCTTGCGCGGCCAGCAGTTACGCACAAATCCCCGCCGCATCCTCGGCACGTGCAATTCCAACTGAAGTTGAACAGTCAGAAGTGCGCATTCAGCAGGTGATAGCGCGCGCGGAGGATCATTTCCGCAAAGGCAAGCTGAACCTCGAGGACAGCAAGCGCGAACAAGCGCGGCAAGAGTTTGATAAAGCAGTCGACTCCATTTTGGAGTCGGGCTACGACGTAAGAGCAAGTCAAAAACTGCAAACTTACTATCTCGAACTTGTCGAGCGCATCTATCGCGAGGAAGTACCGTTGCAGCAACCAATCGCCGCGCCAAACACCGCGACGATGCAACTGGTGGCACACAACACGCAGACGCAGGATCAGTCGAAGACTCCGGCTCCATCGCAGGTTGGGTTTCGCGATCAGAAGTTTGAGCCGTCGCCACTCGATGAGTTAAGCAAGCTCGTTCTCAATCCTGACGAAACTACCTTCTCAACTAAAGACGCTGAAGATCTTGAAACCGCTAAGAAGAACGTCAACTTCGCTTTCACACTGAATCCGCTAATCCAGGGCTACATCAATTACTACCAGGGCCGCGGTCGAACGACTATGGAAAGCGGTCTGCGTAAGTCCGGGCAGTTCATGAGGCTCGCGCGCAAGATCTACGCTGAAGAAGGTATTCCGCTGGATATCACGTGGCTGGGCCAGGTTGAGAGCGCGTGGAAAGTTAGAGCTGTTTCGTGGGCGTCAGCTTCCGGTCTCTGGCAGTTTATTCCGAGCACCGGTCGTCGCTATGGTTTGCGCCAGAACGCGTACATTGACGAGCGCAACAGTATCGAACAAGCGACCCGCGCGTCGGCCAAGTATCTGAAATTCCTTGCCTCTCGTTACAACGGCAACTGGGAACTGGCGATGGCCGCCTACAACACGGGCGAAGGCAACATCGATCGCGCGATCTCGCGTGCCGGCAGTGCCAACTTCTGGATGATCTATCCGTATATCGCTCAGGAAACTCGCAACTACGTGCCAAATATTTTGGCCGTTATTCTGATCGCCAAGAATCCTGAGAAGTATGGATTCAAGGGTATCAAGCCTGATAATCCGTGGTCGTACGACGTGGTTCGTGTTCCGTCCGCGACCAGTTTGCAATTGATCGCTGACGCGACCGACAGCAGTGTCGAACACATCCGTTCGCTCAATCCGGAATTGAAACGCGACATCACGCCGCGGGGCGACGTTTACGATGTGCGCGTTCCGGCGGGACGTTCGAAACAGTTTGTAGCAGTGCTTCAACGAATTGTTCCGGAGCGACGCGAAACCGCGCGTGTGATTTCTGTTGCGCCAGGTGAAGACCTGCAAAGCGTGGCGAACCGGACGGGCATCAATGTCGCTCAACTGCAGGCGATGAACAGCGGTGTCGATATGAAGACGGCCACCAAACTCGTCGTTCCGAGCAGCAACGTCAGACTCACCAAGTGGGTGAGAGCGACCGGTAAACCAGGTGAGGCTCTTGCGCCTACCGCCGGTGTCCAGAAAGTTCGCGCTCGTAAAGGTGACACGATTGCGCGTATCGCCGCGGGTCGCAACCTCGATCCGAATGATGTCGCTCGGTTGAATGGTATTCCGGTTGACGCCGAACTCAAGGCGGGCCAGGAAATCAAGATTCCGTCAACCTCGGATGCACCGTCGCGCCGTCGTTAAGAATTTCGTAATTCGTTAAAAATTCGTGTTCCTCACTTTAACTCTTAGGAGCTTCCTCACATGCTCTATCGAACTCTCTCTGCCGCAGTCTATGGAATCGACGCCGACCTCGTAGACATCGAAGTCGATCTGGCTGCCACTCGTGGCGAAGGCGATCCGGTTTCATCGGTTACGATCGTTGGTCTTCCGGATGCTGCTGTGCGCGAGTCGCGCGAACGCATTCGCGCCGCGATTCAAAACTGCGGTTACTTGTTTCCGCTTCAAAAAACGACGATCAATCTCGCACCTGCTGATGTTCGCAAGGAAGGTGCGAGTTTCGATCTGCCAATAGCCTTGAGCATTCTCGGCGCGAACGGCGATCTCGCCGACGCGCACAACCTCATTCATCTTCTGTGCGTCGGTGAGCTATCGCTGGATGGTCGCGTGCGAGCGATCAAAGGCGCATTGCCGATCGCGATTCTCGCTCGCGAAGCTTCAATCCGTCACCTGATCTTGCCGGAAGAGAATGCGAAGGAAGCAGCTGTCGTTTCGGGAATTAGCGTTTATCCAGTCTCGGATCTGCGCAGTGCGGTGAATCTCGTGGCGGATCTACGTTCCGATCATCCACCGGCACCGTTGTGTGTGGATCCGGCGGAAATCCTCGCCCGGCCCGAACGTTACAGCGTTGATTTCAAAGAGGTGCGGGGGCAGGTCTCAGCGAAACGAGCGCTGGAGATAGCCAGTGCGGGTGCGCACAATATTCTGCTCATTGGTCCGCCGGGTTCGGGCAAGACGATGCTCGCGAAGCGACTCGCGACGATCATGCCGCCGCTCGAGTTCGACGCCGCGCTGGAGTTAACGAAGATTCATTCAGTCGCTGGTCTCACCGGACGCGCGGGACTCGTTACTGAGCGTCCGTTTCGTTCTCCGCACCACACGATTAGCGATGCGGGTTTGATTGGCGGTGGCAGCGTGCCGCGACCGGGAGAGGTGTCGCTCGCTCATCAGGGCGTCCTCTTTCTCGACGAGTTACCGGAATTCGATCGCACTGTTTTGGAAGTGCTACGGCAGCCGCTCGAAGATCAGCGAGTGACGATCAGCCGTGCGGCGATGTCGTTGACGTTTCCGGCGTCGTTCATGCTTGCTGCGGCAATGAACCCCTGTCCTTGCGGCTTTTGGAATGATCCGACCCGCGAGTGTCGCTGTTCCCCATTACAGATCCAGCGTTACGTCGGTCGGATATCCGGACCGTTGCTCGATCGCATCGACATTCACATCGATGTTCCGGCTGTGAAGTTTCGCGAGCTCACTGGCGATGATTCGTCTGAGACTGACAGCTCGACCGTGATTCGCAATCGCGTTATACAAGCCCGCCAGCGACAACTACGTCGCTTCGAAGGCGATAAGATCTTCTCGAATGCGGCCATGACTCCCCGCATGATTCGCACCTACTGCCAGATCGACTCGGCGAGTGAACGCATGCTCGAGAGCGCGATGACTCGTCTCGGCCTCTCAGCCCGCGCCTACGATCGTATTTTGAAAGTGAGTCGCACCATCGCCGATCTCGAAGGCAGCGAGAAAATCAACTCAACCCACGTCTCCGAAGCGGTCGGCTACCGCTCTCTGGACCGCACTTACTGGACGTGAATCCATTTGTTCTGGAGCCGGTGTGGACAGAAACACCGCGTTAACCGTATTCTGCAACCCAGCCGTAAAATCAGCGGATTCGGCTGAGGGAAATCACTAATTTTAGCAGTCGGGCAAGGCAACGACGCGCTCGAAGCGCCGCATCACAGCCGCGTTTGAGGGTACTGGACCTGATACCGCATCCCCACGCGGGTGGTTCGAAGGAAAAGTGCCGCTCCCTTGAAACTGGCGAATGGCGTGACAATTCGTGCCGCACAAGCCGGAAGTTGTGAGATTTCTTCCAGCTTGCCCGAGCAAACGAGCACGTGACCGCAGCCGAACCCGAGACATCGCAGACGACAGACTATGAACTGGGGCAGAAGGCCGCTCAAGGCGATATGGCAGCCTTCGAGCAGCTTTACCAGCGCCATAATCGTCGCGTCTACTCGCTGTGTCTGCGAATGACTGGTAATGTCTCGGAGGCTGAAGACCTCGCTCAAGAGGTCTTCATACAGCTCTTTCGAAAAATCGGTAGTTTTCGGGGCGAATCCGCTTTTACGACCTGGCTTCACCGCCTGACTGTCAACCAGGTGCTCATGCACTTCCGCAAACGCGGCGTGCGCATGGAACAGACTACGGAGGACGGTGAAACTCCGATTCAGATAGTAAAAGGGACTGAAAACCCGAATTCAATGCCGGTGGTGGACCGGATTGCACTCGACAAGGCGATTGCTCAACTGCCGCCCGGTTACCGGACGGTCTTTACCCTCCACGATATCGAGGGGCACGAGCATGAGGAAATCGCCAGAATGCTTGGGTGTTCGGTTGGTACGTCCAAGTCGCAATTACACAAGGCCAGGATGAAATTGCGCGGACTTCTCAGGCAACAGAAGGAGGCCGAATAGCCTCGAAGGTAGCAGCCAATGGTTTTCCATTACCGAAAACCCGGGCTTAACGCAGGTCTTCCCTTGATTGATAACAGCCGTAAGGTTCTGTCGAAAACAGTCGGATTCAGTTTGTGTGTGCGGTAGTGCGGCAGGACGAAGGTGGTAAGCAATGAACTGCGAGACGTGTCAGGAACTCATCCACGATCTAATCGACGGCAGCATTAGCCGCAGCGATGAGTCCATTCTTAATACGCATCTTAATGATTGTTTGGATTGCACGAGCGTGCGCCAGGACCTGGCGTCGATCATCGGCTTTTGCCGTACGCGTCGTGGTGAGTATGAAGCGCCGCCAAACGAACACGCGTTGTGGCTTCGTATTCGAAATGTGATCGAAGCGGAGATGGGCGGTCGAACCGTTGCGCAGACCGAACGACGACCATCGTTCCTAGGCCGGTTAATGGGCCACAGTTGGGAACTTTCCTTGCCGCAGTTGACGGCCGCGGCCGTGGCGATCGTTTTGTTAGTTTCGTTGACGACTGTCGTCGGCTTGCGCCGCTGGCAAACAGCCGTACCAGTCGCGACTGCAGGTGTAGTTAACACCTCTGCGGATCTGAATGATCGCTTTGCGCAAAGACAGCAGGCCATCAGCTATTGGAATCAGCGAGTTGAATTAAACAAGACGCGCTGGAGCGCGGAAATGCGTGAAGTATTCGATCGCAACATGCGTGTCATCGAACAGACCGTTGCCACTTCGCTGGAAGAGCTTAAGAAGAATCCCCACGACGAGATTTCCGAACAGATGCTGAACGAGTCGCTGAACGACAAGCTCGCGCTGCTGAAAGAGTTTTCCGATCTGTGATGCAGGTGCCGACGAGAGTATCGCGCGCGCGCGCTGTTTTTGAGAGTAGCCCCACACCGATGAAATTTGGATTCTTAACTTGGCCCCCAATTGGCGCAGGAGTTCGCACCGGACTGTTGGCCGGTGGCCTTGTTTTCGCACTTCTCGTTTTTGCCGCATTCGAAACTGTCAACGCTCAACAAAAGATCAATAAGCGTTATCCGGGCGGGAAGAATGTGCGCGTCGAGTTGCGCAACATCTCCGGCACCATCGTCGTCGAGTCGTGGAACAAGGATGAGATTCGACTCACTGCCACGATCGAATCGAAGAACGCTCAGGTAGTTCCGAAGCAGGTGAATGACTGTCTGATGATCGACGTAGTGAGTGACAACCGTGGACGTACCGACATCGGCGATATCAATTTCAAACTAACAGTTCCCGTCAGTTCCTCTGTCGATCTCGAAACGCGTAGCGGAAACATCAACGTCTCGAACATCAGAAGCGGTCTTGTTCGCGCTTACGTTTCGTCAGAAGGCGACATCGAACTATCTAACATCAGTGCCACGCAGGTCATCGCCAAAAACGTCACCGGCGATATCTTTTTCGACGGCGAGTTTTCAAGCGGAGGGACCTACGAGTTCAAATCAAACAAGGGAAACATCACGATTCGCATTCCCGGAAACTCCGCGTTTCGTTTAGTCGCGTCGTCCCCAGCCAGAAGGATCGCGTTGAATGATTTCTGGAACAACAATTTTAAGAACCAGGATGGTCGCAAAATGGTCGGCGACGTCGGAGATGGACGTTCGTCGGTGTCGGTGATGAATTTCAGCGGCCAGATCACTTTTATGCGAAGGTAATTCTTCGCAATTCGTAATGGCAATCATGAATGGGGACGTTGCGATTTTCGCAGCGTCCTTTTTTTCTTTGCGTTACTATAGGGCCATGCAACTATTCCTCGTTATTTCTTTGTTTGTTGTGTTACTAGCGCCGCCGTTTGTGGTGGTCTCGCAACAGAACAAAACGGCGGAGTCGTTACCCACCAACCTGCTGAAGCGCACCACCACTCGTCGTGAAACCCGTCGCTTTGCTTTCGGCGGCACAGTCACCGTGATAGGCGCGCCGCGTGGTGCAGTCACTATCGAAGGATGGCAGCGCAACGAAGTCGAACTTGTCGCAAACATCGAATTGAACGCTCCGACCGAAGCAGACCTGGACCAGCTTGCAAACGTCAACGGTTTCGTCTTCGACGAAGACTTGAATCATCTCAGCGTGCTGACGACTGGAACTCACGATCGCACATACATGAAGAAGGTCGCAAAGAACTTTCCGAAGAAGCTCCTCAATTTGCCATGGAAAATTGATTTCAAGTTGCGCGTGCCGATAAACACGGATCTCGAAATCAATGCCGGGTATGGACCAGTAAAAGTTACGGCGGTTGAAGGCGCCTTGCGTATCAGTGCGACGGAAAGCGAAACGGCGTTGACGTTAACCGGCGGGCTTGTTTCCACGACGGTTACGGCAGGTGTGGTGACGCTGACAGTTCCGGCGCGGAGTTGGCGAGGAGGAGGCGCCGACATCCGGCTCGCGACGGGAACTATAAATGTCGATCTGCCGCCGGGATTCAATGGCGACATTGATGCCGAAATTCTACGCACTGGGAAGATAGTAAATACTCACGAGGGACTCGCGTCGCGCGAGAAACCAGGTATTACCGAGCGGGCGGTGCGTGCGCGCGCGGGCGCCGGCGGAGCGTCCTTCAAGTTCACAGTCGGCGATGGCACCGTGAATATTCGCAAAGCTACGCAGTAAAACATCTCGATTGTAGTCTGGCTCTTCTATCCGTGGTTTAATAAGCACCCGCACATGAGCATAAAAAGCGACAAGTGGATCCGCACGATGGCCGTGGAGTACGGCATGATCGACCCGTACGAGCCCGGCCAGGTCAAGGAAGTTGATGGCAAACGAATCGTTTCCTACGGCACGTCCAGCTATGGTTACGACATTCGCTGCGCCGACGAATTTAAACTCTTCACCAACATCAACAGCACGATCGTCGATCCGAAAGAATTCGACGCCAAGAATTTCGTCGAACACAAAGGCGACTCAGTCATAATTCCGCCGAACAGTTTCGCCCTCGCGCGCACTGTCGAATACTTCCGAATCCCACGCAACGTTCTGACGATCTGTCTCGGCAAGAGCACGTATGCGCGCTGCGGGATTCTGGTAAACGTCACCCCATTCGAGCCGGAATGGGAAGGCTACGTCACGCTCGAGTTCTCCAACACCACACCACTACCGGCGAAGATCTACGCGAACGAAGGCGTCGCGCAGGTTGTATTTTTCGAATCAGACGAAGTCTGCGAAACCTCTTATAAAGATCGCGGCGGCAAGTACCAGGGCCAACGCGGCGTCACGCTTCCGAAGATGTAGATCGTAATGCCGACCACACTGGACGTCCTTCGATTCAAACAACTCGATTCGAGAGCGGTGCTGCCGAGGCGTGGGAGTGCGCTGGCGGCGGGGTTGGATATTTGTTCGATTGAAGATGTTGAGCTTCAACCGAAGCAGCGCGCGACGGTGCGCACGGGATTGGCGGTCGCGATTCCGCCCGGATTCTATGGACGCGTTGCGCCACGATCCGGACTTGCGGCGAAGAATGGTTTAGACGTGCTAGCGGGAGTAATCGATTCCGATTATCGCGGCGAGATTTGTTGCGTGCTCTACAACACTGGCGATGAATCCATAACGTTGCCGGCCGGAGGTAAGATCTGCCAGCTAGTGGTCGAGCAGATCATTACGCCGGAAGCTGCGTGGGTCAACGACTTAGATGAGACGGCTCGTGGGGCCGGCGGATTTGGTTCCACGGGTTAAACGGAATTTACACCAACCCATACATCCCCTTACTTAAACCGTACGAAATTCCTCCACGACCCCGCGAATTCTCAAGAAATCGTGCCTATGGGATATTCCTCCAGCCTTTGGCACGCCTGTTGAAGGATCCTCTTTGGAGCGAAGGAGGAAGAAGAGATGAAAACCATAGGAACAACCGCTTTTAAGGCATTTTTGGTGATGCTGGTACTCGCCGGCACCACCTCAATTGGCATGGCCCAATTTGCCAACGAAGCAAGCATTCGAGCTACCATTCGCCGCATTCAAACACGCACCGACAATCTTCAACGCGCAATTCAGAACGCGTCCGACCGCGGTAACTATCGCGCTGATGATCTAAATCGACTCGTGCTCGACTTTGAAGGTGCGGTGAACCAACTAGATCGCCGGCTTGGTTCGCGCCGCGGAGCTTCGGCAGATGCTCGCGTCGTGTTGGACCGTGCGGCGTTGATCGACAGTTTTCTGGTTAACAACCGCGTCGGCGGCGGTTCGCAACGTGAATGGCAATCGTTGCGTGCTGACGTCGAACAACTCGCGAATTATTACAACTTGAGTCCGTCGTGGGGCTCGAGTATTCCCGGCGGTAACAACGACTACAACCTGAACGATGCGCAGATGCGCCAGTTGATTCAACGCATCGACTCGCGCGCTGTGAATTTTAGTCGCATCTTCCGTGGAGAACTCAACCGGTTCTACGGCAACGATCGCGTCGCAGCAGATGAAGCTCGGCGTGAACTGTCTGCGTTTGAAAGCGCATTGGTCCAACTGCGAAACCGCGTAAATAGCCGGCAGTCAACTTCGTCGGATGTGCGCAACCTGTTAGACCGCGCTGCGTTTATCAACAACTTCGTCGAAGATCGACAGTTGTCATATTCAACTGAAAGCGCCTGGACCAATTTGCGTCCGGATCTCGATCGCCTTGCGAGCGCTTTCAACATCGCGTGGAATTGGACCAACGTTCCGGGCACTCCGGGCATTCCAGACGGTGATAGCAGCACCCGCAGGGATCTGACGGGAACCTTCCGTTACAACGCCAGTCAGGGCGACGATGCGCGACGCGCAGTGGACGCCGCGACCCGCAACTTGTCGCTTTCGGAACGGCAGCGGGTTTACGACGCGCTATTGCGCCGGTTGGATCCGCCACAGATGTTGGCGATCGAACGGCGCGGTAGAGCAGTAACTATCGCTTCCACCAGGGCGCCCCAGATTAACTTCACCGCGGACGGCCGCGAACAAGTTGAAACGACGCCGGGTGGACAGCAGGTCCGTGTCCGGGCCGATCTGACCGGTGACACGCTAACGATTAGCCGCTCAGGCGAGCGGGCCAACGATTTTACGGTCACGTTTGATCCGACGGACAACGGCCGGCAATTGCTGGTTACCCGAACGCTTCACAGCGACCGGATCAATCAGCCGGTAACGGTTAGAACTTATTACGACCGTATCTCTGATGTTGCTCAGTTGAACATCTACGATACGAATCGCGAAGACACGAACGTCGGCGGCGGCGCAGTCGGTAGCTTTATCGTACCGAATGGAACGCAAATCGTCGGCGTGCTCAACACTGATCTGAACACGCAGAATGTTCGCGACGGCGATCGGTTTACGATGACAGTGCGTTCGCCGGGCCAGTTCGAAGGAGCGACGATCGAGGGTCATGTGACCAGCGTTGATCGCGGCGGCCGAGTCACCGGTCGATCCGAGATGACGTTCAACTTCGACACGATCCGCATGCGAAACGGCCAGAGCTATAGCTTTGCCGGTATTCTCGAAAGCGTGCGTACTCCGGATGGCGAAGTGGTTCGCGTGGACAACGAAGGCGCGGTTCGCGAAAACAATCAGACCAAGACGACTGTTACGCGAACAGCGATTGGTACGGCAGTTGGCGCGATCATTGGCGCGATTGCCGGTGGTGGTAAAGGCGCAGCGATTGGTGCTGTGATTGGCGCCGGCGCTGGTGCTGGTTCAGTGTACGTTCAGGGTCGAAACGATCTAAATCTCGAAACCGGAACGGAAATCACGGTGAGAGCCACTGGACCACAAGGCTAACTGATCATTTGATTAGTTAAGTTGGATAGTAGCGGCCTGCGGAAGACGCTCCACGGTGAGCGTTAACCGCAGGTCGTTTCTTACTGGGCGCTGGTCAGGTGTTTGGAAGAAGATGAAGCCTCGCCGTCGCGGATCTTCAGCAGACATCGGCGCCTTCAGATCGATCGCATAGGCGCCAAACTCTTGTTCAAATTGCTTCCGCGAGTTTGGGTTGTAAGCAAAGACACCGTTCGCCTTCATAATCCGCGAGATGGCGTCTTTTGGTTTGAGGAATTTCCATTCGCGATTTTCGCTGTCACGCAGAAGGAAGCGCGCGCGCTTAGTCTCCACTGGCAGCCCACTCTGAAACGCAAGTTCCACACGCACCGGTAACACGCCGCTTACGGGCAGGTTCGCTTCAAACAAGTCCTGGCTCTCTTCGTCGGTGAGCAAAGGAGCGACGCGAATCGTCACACCGCCCGCGTCGGCGGTGCGCGATGCGGTAGGCATCGGTGGCAACTCGGTCACCGGTTTGACCTTGAAAAGCGAGCTGCTGCACGAGGTCGAGCCGATGATCAAGAGAACGAGGAGGACGAAACGTCGGGCCATTGGACGCAATGTAACATACCGCTTTGTACTTTGTGCTTAGTACTTCGTACTTTGTCCGGCTATCGAGACAAACCCAAGTACAAAGCACCAAGTACTAAATACTAAAAACAACTATGTTACTATCGGCGAAATCATGATTAGACCGTTTCGTGGGTTTCATCCACAGATTCACCCAACAGCTTACGTGGATCCGAGCGCTCAAGTTATTGGCGACGTGCACCTTGGCGAACAGGCATCGATCTGGTGTAACTGCACAGTCCGGGGCGACATTCATTACATCCGCATCGGCGATCGCGCGAACATTCAGGACAACTCCGTCATTCACGTTCGTCATGGCTCGCACCCAACGATCGTCGAAGAAGAAGTGACGGTAGGACACAGCGTGACGCTTCATGGTTGCTACGTGGAAAGGGGATCGTTGGTCGGTATTGGAGCGGTGGTGCTCGACGACGTTCGCATCGGCGAGTTGTCGTTGGTTGCGGCCGGTTCACTCGTCAGTCCCGGCACGATCATTCCGCCGCGCTCGCTCGTGATGGGTTTTCCGGCGCGGGTGAAACGACCACTCACCGAAGAGGAAGTTGCCTCACTGTCACTGTTTTGGCAGAACTATGTTGGTTACACACGCGAATATCTACACGAGGAACAGTGAATGAAGATAATGTCTGCAATCGGGGCATTGATTTTCGTCTGCGCTTCTGTTTCGGGGCAGACTTTGGAACGTGGCGATAACGAGTTTGGTTTCTGGGGTGGCTTTTCGCCAAAAGCCACGACGATCTTCGAAGGACTTAGTGAAGCTGAGGCCGAAAACCGAGAGTTTTTTGTAGCTGCGTTTCGTTATGGCCGAACATTAGCAGCTAACGACACGCTTGCATTTCAATGGACAGTCGATGGAGTTCCGGTGGCAGTAGCGACGGGAACGATCGTGTCGCGGAGTTTCGCTGGAGGCACGCAAACTTTCCAACGAGAGACAGCTTATGGCGCCGGAATTACGCCGATAGGACTCCAACTCGATTTCTCAAACGGTTCGAAGTTCCATCCGTTTGCTCATGTGAACGGTGGGTTTCTTTATTTCAACAAGTCGATGCCGATCGAAGACTCCGATCAGTTTCAATTTGTCGGTGAAGCGGGTGGAGGAGTTCGCATATTCACTTCCGATAAACGCGCAGTCAGTATTGGCGTGAGATTTCATCACATCTCAAATGGCGATCGATCCGGTTCAAACCGCGGCCTGAATAACTTCGTGATTTACGCCGGGTTTTCCGTTTTTAAGTAATGCCTTCCGCGAAGACTCAACCAGCGCGCGGCATGCGCGACTTTCTGCCTGAAGACGTTCGCAAACGCGAATACGTTATCGGTGTGATCAAAGAGGTATACGAGCGTTACGGGTTTGAGCCGCTCGAGACGCCGGCCGCAGAGAATATTGAAACGTTGATGGGCAAGTATGGTGAGGAAGGGAACCAGCTCATCTACAAGATACTGAAGCGCGGTGTTCACGAAGGGACGGGTGAAGCGGATCTCGCGCTACGTTACGATCTCACAGTGCCGCTGGCGCGCGTGGTGGCGGAGTATCGCGACAAGCTGCCGAAGTTTTTCAAGCGCTATCAGATTCAACCGGTGTGGCGTGCAGACAGGCCCGCGCGCGGGAGGTATCGTGAGTTTTACCAGTGCGATGTTGACGTGCTGGGGTCGCGGTCGATGATCGTTGAGGCTGAGATCATTTCGGCTTCGAGCGAGGTTTTGAACAAGTTGGGGTTCACTGATTTTGTTGTGCGGCTGAATCATCGAAAGGTGTTGGCTGGCATTCTCGATGCGGCTGGTATCGCTTCAGCGAAACACGATACGGCGCTGGTTGCGTTGGATAAGCTCGACAAGATTGGGACGGCAGGTGTGTTGCGCGAGTTTGCCGAGCGTGAAGTTCTTTCGGAAGATCCCGGCAAGGAATTGCTTGCGTTGGTCGAAGCGAGCGGGGACAACGAGGAAACGCTTCAACGGCTCGAAAAGTTTATCGGCTCGAATACGGTTGGCGCCGAGGGCCTTAATGAATTGCGTGAGATCATCAGTTACGTTTCGTCATCCGTCGTCCGGCTTGATTCCTCGTTAGCGCGCGGGCTTTCTTATTACACCGGCGCCATCATTGAGATTCAGGTTAAAGAGCTGGCCGGAAGTATGGGTGGTGGCGGTCGCTACGACAATTTGGTGGGCATGTTTCTCGGTCAGGACATTCCGGCGTGCGGGTTTTCGTTAGGATTGGAACGAATCATCTTGATCATGAGTGAGCAAAACATGTTTCCGGAAAACGTGTTGCGTTTGCCGGCAGACGTTATGGTTGCGATTTGGAATCAGGATTCGATTTCCCAGTCGGTCGCGTTAGCGCAACAGTTGCGAGCCAGTGGTTTGCGAGTTGATTTGTATCCTGAGGCGGATAAACTCGGAAAGCAGTTCAAATACGCATCATCGCGCGGCGTTCCTTTTGTTGCGGTGCTCGGCGATGATGAGCGAGCTCGGGGCGAAGTGGCGCTGAAGAATATGACCACGGGCGAACAGGTTGCGGTCCCACAACAGGACTTAGCTAAGAGGTTGAAAGAGACTTAATGTCGAGTGAAGCAATTGTTCAGAACTATTTCGAAGACGCGGTTGCGTCGTTAAAGAACTACAAGAAGCTCGCGGATAAAGCCGTTGCGCAACTCAAAGACGACGAGTTTTTTGTAACGCTCGACGAAGAGGCAAATAGCGTTGCCGTGATCATGAAACACATGGCCGGCAACATGTTTTCACGTTGGACGGACTTTCTAACGTCCGACGGCGAGAAGCCCGACCGCAATCGCGACATGGAGTTTGTTATTGGAGCGAATACGACGAAAGACGAAGTCCTTGACTACTGGGAACGTGGTTGGGCCTGCGTATTCGCAGCGATCGAGCCGCTGAAACTTGAAGACTTCGAAAGGATAGTGTCGATCCGCGGCGAGCCGCACACGATCGTGATGGCGATCAACCGCCAGTTGATGCACTACTCTTATCACATCGGTCAGATCGTCTTCCTCGCGAAGCACTTCAGATCGACACAGTGGAACTCATTGAGCATTCCGCGCAATAAATCGGCGGAGTTTAACTTGAAGATGCAGTCGCAGGCGAAATAACGAAACATGCAAGCCGCTATTCATCACGTCAACGTTACCGTGCCGAGTTCACTCGAAGATGCGGCCAAGCACTTCTACGGCGCGGTGATGGGCATGACTGAAGTTCCCAAACCAGAATCGTCGCGTGGGCGTGGCGGTGCGTGGTATCAATTGGGGCCGGTGCAGCTTCATCTCTCGGTCGAAGAGGGCGCCGCTGAGCATCTCCGCAAGCGCCACGTTTGCTACACCGTCTCGAATCTTAGCGACGCAGAAGAACGGTTTCGCCAGGCAGGCGTCGAGATCATTCCCGACGATCTTCCCATCCCCGGCTGGCGACGTTTTTACGTGCGCGATCCAGGCGGCAATCGACTCGAAATCGCGCAGGCCGTTTGAATGGAATCATGAAATGTTGGATCACTTAGGTAACCTTGAACGCACTCACTCATGCGGTGGACTGCGTGCGGAAAACATTGGCAATCGGGTCACGCTCATGGGTTGGGTGGCGAAGCGCCGCGACTTCGGTGAACTCACGTTCGTCGATCTGCGCGACCGCGCCGGCATTACTCAAGTTGTGTTCAATTCCGAGGACGCATCGCAAGCACACGCGAAGGCGAAAGAGTTGCGCGGCGAATACGTGATTGCCGTTACCGGCGATGTTGTGGCGCGCGACGCAAATACTCGCAACCCGAAGATCGCCACTGGCGACGTTGAAGTCCGCGCGAAAGAGTTGTTGATTCTGAACGATGCGCGGACGCCGCCGTTTCAACTCGACGCGACGGGCGATGCGCTCGCCGCTGAAGATCTGCGTTTGAAGTATCGTTATCTCGATCTGCGCCGGCCGCAGTTACAAGCGAACATGAACCTGCGCCATCGCGTTACAAACGAAATCCGGCGCTACATGACTGAGCAGGGCTTCACTGAGCTTGAAACGCCGATCCTGATCAAATCAACACCCGAAGGCGCACGCGATTACGTTGTTCCTTCGCGCATTTTTCCCGGGAAGTTCTTCGCCCTGCCGCAGTCGCCACAGCTTTTTAAACAGTTGTGCATGATTGGAGGTATGGACAAGTATTTTCAGATCGCGCACTGCTTTCGCGACGAAGACTTGCGCGCGGATCGACAGCCGGAGTTTACGCAACTCGACGTCGAGATGAGCTTTGCGCGTCTCGAAGATATTTACCGATTGATCGAAGGTTTGTTTGCGAGTGTTTTCAAACTCATCAACGTCGAGCTACCGACGCCGTTTCCGCGCTACTCGTTTGCGGAAGTGATGAACCGGTGGGGATCGGATAAGCCTGACCTGCGCATACAGGGGTTAGAGTTAAAAGATCTCGACCTGCCCGGGTTGTCTGAAGGCGAACAAGCGAAAGGGATCGTTGTACCGGGTGGCGCGAAGCTTTCACGCAAGGTCCTCGATGAGCTTCAGGAGTTTGTGAAACGTTATGGCGCGAAGTTTCTTGCATGGATCAAGCTTGGCGATGAGGTTTCATCATCGCTGCTAAAGGCGTTAGGTGCGGAGACTGTTGCGCAACTTGCGAGTGCAGCAGGCGCTGATAAAGGCGATGCGGTGCTGGTCGTTTCCGGCAAACCGAAAGTTGTCGCCGCAAGCCTTGGCGCGTTAAGAAACGAGGTCGCCAAACGCGAGAACCTGATTCCCGCGGATGTCTACGCACCGCTGTGGGTCACCGACTTTCCAATGTTTGAGTTTCACGAAGAGGATGGGCGCTACTACTCGATGCACCATCCGTTCACTTCGCCAGTCGACGAAGACCTCGAGTTGTTGGAACGCGCAGTCGAACGCGGTGAATCAAATCTGCTGGCGGAAATTCGGACGAAGGCTTACGACCCGGTTATCAACGGCGTCGAGATGGCGAGCGGATCGAATCGTATTCATCGCCGCGACGTGCAGCGACTCGTGTTCAAAGCGTTGGGGATGTCGACTGAAGAAGCGCGGGAACGGTTCGGGTTCTTTCTCGACGCGCTCGAATACGGCACGCCGCCGCACGGTGGAATTGCGCCCGGCATCGATCGCCTGATGATGGTGCTGGCAGGAACGGACAACATGCGCGACGTGATTGCGTTTCCGAAGACGGCGTCCGCTGCTGATCTGATGATCGACGCACCCGGTGCTGTCGATCCGAAACAGTTAGACGAGTTGCATCTCCGGGTCGTGGAATAGATTTCGAAATTCGAAATTCGAAATTCGAATTTAAAAATGCCGACGATTCAGTTTCGCCGCAAACATCTCGAGGCCATGATCGCTCATGCTCGTGAAGCTGCGCCGGCTGAATGTTGTGGCCTTGTAGGCGGAATCGCCGGCAGCCACGCATCCTCTCTGTACCGGCTTCGAAACGTGACCGCCGAACCGGAAGTGCGCTACGAAGCTGCTCCCGAAGACCTCTTCGCCGCGCAGCGACAGATGCGCGAACGAGGCGAGGAACTGCTCGCTATCTACCATTCCCACCCTCGCGCTGACGAGCCCAGCCCTTCCGAAACAGATATTCGTCAAGCTTTTTATCCTTCCGCAACGTATCTAATAATTGGACTCGCCGGCCATGGTCCAGTGATCAAGGCGTTCAACATCTCTGAGCGAGAGCATCGTTGGCATCCGGTTGAGTATGAGATCGTGGACGAGTAAGATTGAAAGCGCTTGCTTTCGCGGGGGGCACGTTGGAAACAAAGAAGAGCAAATACGACACAAACCCGCTCGATCCTGAAGTCGAACGCAACGCGGAGGAATCCTGGGGCGAGAGCGCGGGCGGAGGCGACACGCAACGAGTGCAGGGCGCCACGAATCAGGTAGGAGATCCGCCTCCCAGGTGGACTCCAAGTCCGAATCCAAACGACAACGCGCGCCAGAACGTCTATTCCGAGGCGCCCACGCGTCGCATCGAAAACCCACCGTTGGACGCACCATACCCGTCGGTGTTTATTCCACCACCGACGTACGCACCACCGCCGGTACAGTATCAACAGCCGCAACAGCCGCAACAGCGATACAGCGCCTATCAAAACCCGACGGGCTATTCGCATCCGGAGCGACCGGTTGCTGGAATTAAGGTACCTGAGAAATGGGCGCTAATGATGGTGTACGCGCCCTACGTCGGCCTCGTTGTCTCGTTACTCGAGTTGTTCCTCGTTCCGCGTCAGGAAGTGAAAGTTCGCTCTCATGCGGCCCAAGCGCTCGCGCTGCACATCGCCTTCCTGGTCATCGGTACGATCTTCGGTGGCATTAGTTTGATTGGCGGCGGCGATTTGGGCAAAGTTTTATTCCAGGTAGCTTCAACGGTTTTCCTCGTAATTTCAATGATTCGCGTGTGGAAGGGAGAACCCCACCTTATTGCCCCGCTAGAGGAACCCGCCAAATGGTTTAACCGGCATATCGAGCCGCACACTAAGAGTTGAGCAGTCGTTGGCATTGTCGTTGCAAGAAAGGTTTGAGAGTTGGCGATCCGGCCAATTTCGCAGAAAACACGGATTAAAATAAACACAAAACCGTGTATTCCTGTTGCGTTTTGGTGCATTAAACGCCGGAAAGGGAATTAAGTCGATGAGTACAAAACGGTTAATGGGACGACAGCGTTTGATCGCGTGGGTATCACTGGTGGCGATAGCCTTGATGCCGCTTTCAGCGATAGCTCAGACGCAAATTAAGTATCACAGCAACAAATACAGTGTTCAGGATGACGTAACGCTTGGACGTCGTGCGGCGCAGGAAGTTGAGCAACAGTTTCCACTGATGCGCGACTCTCAAGTAGAGAACTACGTTGAAGATGTCGGGCGGCGTTTGGTGAGTGCCATTCCGTCTCAATTTCAGCACTCGGAATTTCAATACATCTTTAAAGTTGTAAACGCGCGAGACATCAACGCGTTCGCGCTGCCTGGTGGTCCAATGTACGTCAATCGCGGCATGATTGAAGCGGCAAGGAGCGAAGGCGAGATGGCGGGCGTGATGGCCCACGAAATCGCTCACGTGGCGCTGCGACACGGTACGGCCCAGGCGACGAAAGGTCAAAAGTACGGGCTGCTTGCGGGCATCGCGGGCATCGCGGGAACCATACTCGGCGGTCCAGGTGTGGGCCAACTGGCCCAGGCGCCATTCGCAGTTTATCTCCTGAAGTTTAGTCGCGAGTATGAAACGGAAGCTGACATACTCGGCGCGCAGATCATGGCGCGTGCCGGTTACGACCCGCGCGATCTGGCGAACATGTTTCGCACGATCCAGGCGCAAGGCGGTGGTAGCAGCGGCGGGTTTTTGAGTAGCCACCCAAACCCGAGCGATCGTTATGCGCGCATTAATCGCGAAGCCCAGATGCTGCGCGTTGAGGGCGGCCAACGCGACACGCGTGAGTTTGCCTCGGTTCAGCAACGACTCCGTGGTGCTGGGCGTGCTCCGTCAATGGAGGAGATAGCGCGCAGCGGACAACGTTATCCGGCTGGCGAGAACACCAACTATCCCAACAATGATCGGCCGAGCGGACGCGTCGAGTATCCATCGTCGCGTTATCAGAACTACTCGATCTTCAACGGCGGCATACAGGTGAGCGTGCCGGGAAACTGGCGTCAGATCAATGAGAACAACGCCGTTTGGTTCGCTCCGGAAGGTGGTTACGGCCAGTACAACGGTCAGGTCATTTACACGCACGGGACAAGCTTCGGCGTGGCGCAGACCAGCAATCGAAATCTGCAAAGAGCTACGCAGGAGTTGATCAACAATCTCGCGCAGGGAAATGCCAACCTTCGAGCTAGTGGCGGCACTCAGCGTACGACTCTCGATGGCCGCACGGCACTGGTGACGAATCTGACTAATGTGAACGAAGCGACGGGTCGTAGTGAGATCGTGCGTCTAATCACGACACAACTGCGCGACGGTCAGATCCTTTACATGGTTGCCGTGGCGCCGCAGGGTGAGCGTAACTTCGACGCCGCGTTCAATAACGTGTTCCGGTCCGTTAGAATTAACGACTAACTTAGAGTCAGTAGTCAGTTGTCAGTGGTCAGTAGTTCGTTATCAGTGGACCACGGGCAACTGACTACGGACTACGGACTACGGACTGCTTTCGCTTCCTGCCACAACATCTCCAACTCATCTATCGAAGTTTGATCGAAAGCCTGACCACGCTCGTCGAGTGCTTTCTCGATGTGTCGAAAGCGTTGGCGAAACTTGCGGTTGGTCAACTTCAGCGCCGCTTCAGGTTCGACTTGTAGATGTCGCGCGATGTTCGTCGCCGCAAACATCAGGTCGCCAATCTCTTCTCTAACGCGAGCATGGTTAGCTTCATCCTGCTCGTCTGAGTGGTTCTTGATCGCAACGCGCAGTTCCTCGATTTCTTCCTGTAACTTGTCGAAGATGTCGTCGACGTTCTTCCAGTCGAACCCTACGCGCGCGGCTTTGGTTGAAAGCTGGTGCGCTTCCATCAACGCCGGCGCTTTTGACGAAACGCCATCGAGCAACGAATCCTTCGTCTCTTCTTTCTTCCCGGCTGCACGACGCTCCTCGGCTTTCATCGTCTCCCAATTCAGCAACACAGTCGCAGAGTCGTTGGCGGTGACGTCGCCGAATACGTGCGGATGGCGACGCACCATCTTGTCGTGAATCGCAGTCGTGACGTCGTCGATCGTGAACTCGCCACGTTCCCTGGCCACCTGCGCATAAAAAACGATCTGAAACAGCAGGTCTCCGAGCTCATCACACAGCTCGGCGGGTTTGCCTTCGCGCGCTTCCTCGACCGCCTCAAACGCTTCGTATGCTTCCTCGAGCAGCATCGGCGCGAGAGTGGCGTAGGTTTGTTCGCGGTCCCACGGACAGCCGTTTGGTGATCGCAGACGATCCATCAAATTTACGAGATCACTGAATGTTGCTGGCATGCGAGTAGTCTAAGGTGATCCGTGTTTTATGCGAAACGTGGATCATGTTTTAATAACGGCATGAATGAGGATCAACCCAATTTTAAGATAACTGATCGGCGACTTTTTAACGCCGACGGAAGCCCGCGCGACGTGCCGGCGGAAGAAAAACCGGAGCCCAAAAAGGAATCGACGCCGGAACCGAAAGCCGTAGCACCCGAAGCCGTCGCCGCCGCGCCTCAAGTTGAATCTGAACCGGAGCCGGACGTGCGAGCTTCGTCACCCGAAGAACCTGCGTTTGGTGATGCGGAAGTGTCGGAAGAAGAGCTCGCGGACGCACAGGATCCGGCGAGTTTTATCAGCTTTGTAATGTCGATCGCATCAAACGCCGCATCGGCGCTGGGAATGATGGAGCACCCGGTGACGCACCAGCGCGAAGTCGATCCCGAGTTGGGAAAACACTGGATCGACATTCTTGGAATGCTGCAAAAGAAGACCTCGGGGAATCTGAGCAACGCCGAACGAAACATGCTCGAAGGCCTGCTCCACGATTTGCGAATGCAGTATGTGGCGCTAATTAACGCTCCGCAGAAGGCCCGTTCGTTCACGGGTCCAGACATAACCGGAGGAAGGTGAGCGATGGTCAGTAGTCAGTGGTCAGTTGTCAGTAGTTAACAGTGGTAGAGCTTGAAGATTGACAACGGACCACTGACTACTGACCAAGAACTAAGTATGAGACTCACCTTCCTCGGCACAGGTACTTCGACTGGCGTCCCCTCCATCGGTTGTGAATGCCAAACCTGCACGTCTGATGATCCGCGCGACAAACGTCTGCGCGTCTCAGTGATCGTCGAACATGCAGGCCGCACCGTACTCGTCGACACTTCATCCGACTTCCGACAACAAGCACTGCGTTTTGGTCTGAAACATCTCGACGCGGTTCTAATTACACACTGTCACGCCGATCATATCTTCGGGCTCGACGACATTCGTCCGCTCAACTTTCGTTTCGGAGCGTTGGGCATTTATGCAAACGAGCGCGCCTGGGTAGATATCAGGCGGATGTTCAAATACATCTTCGAGCCGTCGCACTTCGGTGGTGGTTTGCCGATGGTGATCCCGAACATTGTTAGCCCGGGCGCCGGTTTTTGCATCGGCGAGGAACTGGAGATAACGCCACTCGAAGTGATCCATGGTCGCCTGCCGGTGATGGCTTATCGCTTTAACGACTTTGCTTATCTGACGGATCTGAGTGAGATTCCGCCACCGACGATCGATGCCTTGCAAAACCTCGATGTGCTGGTCCTTGATTGTTTGCGTTTCCGGGAACATCCGACGCATTTGTGGGTCGAGAAGGCGTTGGAGTATGTAGAGCAACTTAAGCCGAAGCGCACGTACTTTACGCACATCGCGCACGACATCCTGCATGCCCGCGACTCAGCGCGCCTGCCTCCGGGCGTCGAGTTTGCTTACGATGGTCTGGTGGTGGAGTGAATTTCGAATTCGAAATTCGAAATTCGAAATTTGAACTTGCTTATGCGTCTCTTTCACGGAACTGACAACGCCGAGATACATCGCCCCACTGTGTTAACGCTCGGTGTGTTCGATGGTCTGCACCTGGGACATCAGTTGATCATGAGCACGGTGGTTGAACGAGCGCGTGCGGTTGGCGCGGTGCCGACGGTGCTCACTTTCGATCCGCATCCACGCGCTGTCTTGCACCCTGAATCCGCGCCACCGTTGCTGCAAACTTTCGATCAGAAGATCGAAGCCCTTGGAGTTCTGGGTATCGAGCAGACGATAGTGATTCGTTTTACTTCAGAGTTTGCCGCGGTTCGCGCGGAGGATTTCCTGCGTGACGTGGTGATGGACCGACTGCACGCCCGCGAAGTTTATCTCGGCAAAGGTTTTGCTTTCGGACACAATCGAGAAGGGAATATCGAGTTACTCCGCCGTCTGGGCGGCGAACTTGGTTTTGTCGCGGGCGAAGTGCCGGAGGTGAGGCTGCGGGGACGGCGTGTGAGTTCGAGCAAGATTCGCGAACTGCTGACGGGCGGTCGAGTAAATTTGGCACGTCGCATGTTGGGCCGTCCATACGGGGTCGAAGCACGCGTCGAACATGGCTCGGAACGCGGTCATCAGCTGGGTTTTCCAACAGCCAACCTGCACCCGCACAACCGCGTCATACCTCGGAATGGTGTGTACGTGACCGGCACTTTGATAGAAGGACAATGGCGGCGGAGCGTCACGAATGTTGGCCTCCGGCCGACGTTTGGTGACGCGACGGAACCTTCAGTTGAGACCTTCGTAATGAACTGGGACGGCGACCTTTACGGCGACGTCGTGCGTGTTCGCTTCCTGCATCGTTTGCGCGACGAGCGAAAGTTCAGTTCAATCGAGGAGTTGAAAACGCAGATTGCGCGGGACGTCGCGCGGGCCAACAGTTATTTTGAACGAGCAGGCACGAAACACATGTTGGCGGTGATTTAGTTAGGTTTAAGAATGACGAATAACCAGGCACTTATTAAAAGAACTGATACAAACGGTAACGGAATCGCGCCGCACGTGGCGCCGGAGCAAAAGCCGACTGCCCCACGACCTGCGGTCCAGCCACTGACGGAAGAAATGGTTAACGAGCTACTCGCGGGTCGTGGCTTTCGCGGGTGGCTGCGCGCGGCTCGGGTCGCACGTGTGCTCGGACTCTTCTCGCTCTACCTCTTTCTCGACACTTACGACGTACGTTCTGATTTCAACAAGCGCGCGGTAACCAGAATCCGGGAACTAGCGCGTCAACGTGGTCGCCGCGCACGATTCAACGCCTGGCTCAAAGCCGGTACTTACACTGCGCTCGATCGTTTTATTCGCGTATTACGCTTCGTGATCTTTCGCGGCGAGGATGGTTCAGCGCGCAAGGAAGCACGGCTTGAGAAACAAGCCGCGTGGATGCGTCAGTCGTTGATCGATCTTGGTCCAACGTTCATCAAGATCGGTCAGGCACTGGGAACACGCGCGGATTTGTTGCCGCTTGCTTATGTCAAAGAACTGGCGACGTTACAAGACAACGTTCCGGCCTACCCAACGGCCGATGCTTTTGCGCGAATCGAAGCGGAACTCGGACGCAGCCTGCACGAACTTTATCCGGAAATTGACAGCGAACCGATCGCCGCCGCGTCTCTCGGTCAGGTCTATCGCGCGCGTTTAAAAACAGGCGAGGAAGTCGCCGTCAAAGTACAACGTCCCGATCTCGAATCGACCATCATTTTCGACGTCGCGATTCTTTTCCGGCTAGTAAAACTGACTAACCGCTTCTTCCCGAAAGCGAACGAGAACGCTGATTGGGAAGGAATGCTGCACGAGTTTCACGCGACCATCTTCGAAGAGATGGACTATGTGAAGGAAGGACGTAACGCCGACAGGTTCCGTTACAACTTCCGCACGTGGCGCGCGATCCGGGTGCCGAAGATTTTCTGGTCGCACACGAGCACGCGCGTGTTGACGCTCGAATTTATTCGCGGCACGAAGGTAGTAGATATCGCGGGACTAAAAGCGAACCGCATCTCGCCTGTAAAGGTCAACCGGCTCCTGATTCGCACCTATCTGAAGCAACTGCTCGAAGACGGCTTCTTCCATGCTGATCCGCATCCCGGAAACCTACTGGTGATGGACAGCGGTCACCTTGCGTTCTTTGATTTCGGCATGGTCGGAAGGATCAATCCGAAACTTCAGTCGCAGATGATCGACGCGTTCTTCCACGTTGTCGGTCGAGACGTGCACGGGTTGGGCCAGGACATCATCAATCTCAACTTCCTCAAGCCGGGTGTCGATCCGGAAACGGTCCGGCCCGTCGTCGAGGGTCTGTTCACGCACTATCTGAATCTGAAGCTCGGCGAGGTGAACTTTAAAGAGTTGACTTACGATCTCGCGGAAGTGATGTACGAGTATCCTTTCCGGCTGCCGTCAAACTTCACCTACATCATGCGCGCGTTGATGACGCTCGAGGGCATCGGCGTTGTCACCGACCCGGACTTCAGCTTCTTCGAAACAGCAAAACCGTTCGCGAAGGAGTTTATGTTGCGACGCGAGGGCCGAATTTTCCGCCAGTTGATCCTCGACAAGTTGACCGGGCGCGAGAAGGGCGACAGCCGCATCGCGTGGTCCCGCGTGTGGAAGCTCACGAAGATGGCGGCGCAGTTGTACCTGGAGAAGCGTTAGGTGACGCCTTCGGTGTTGCGACTTGCGTGGATAAGAACAGGCTGACTGCTGCGATAAAGAGGATTAAGACTATCAAAGCTATCCGCTGCCTCATGAGGCCTCCCGAGGTTCGTGGTAGAGAACAAAAGCGCGCGGATTATAATCCGTGTTCCCCTCGGTTGTAACTGAGGAGAACACGGATGTTAGAAAATCGACAGAATTAACTTCTCACTTTCTCACCATTCGGGGCGGGGATGTTCAACCGTTCGCGGAACAGGTTCAGCAGCAAGAGCGTCCCGATGCCGCCTCCACCTTCAGCCCGCCGTCAACCGCTTCGATGATGCGAGTTCGTCAGCACCGATCTCGATTAGCGGCACTTTGCGAAGTGATGCGATATCAAGGTTATCCATGGTGTGTCTCTTTCAGGGCAACCAGAGTGCTTGGTTGACAGTTGGTCATTTGTGGCTAGTACCTTCGAGTTCGCGATTTGCGTTCGACAGGGTTTGTTTCAGAACGAATCCCGCGCCGGAAGTGCGCGTGTGTGACGAGAGTTCCCAATATTGACTGCTGAACAGCCCTTGAAGATCCCTGGCTGAGATATCTGACAGGCTGCCATCGCGCCATGACATTAACACCAGTTCAATCGCTCTGCCGTACGTTTTAGCATCGTCAGAAAGAGCCGCGACGTGCAACAGTCTGGTGCTCGAATTCCTGTTTGGAGACTGCTGGATAGCGCGAATTGCAGCGACTGCGTTTTCGAAGTCTTCGCGGTCAATCTGTTCGTCTATTTCTGAAACCGGCTTCGATACGGTTGCCGATCTAAGTTCATTCG
>Ga0209486_10000033_pt1 | contig 69079 bp, 56 predicted proteins | sample NCCompost_FD_187518 | JGI IMG/M metagenome (GOLD analysis project Ga0209486, IMG submission 187518) | Agricultural soil microbial communities from Utah to study Nitrogen management - NC Compost (SPAdes) (version 2) | ecosystem: Environmental > Terrestrial > Soil > Agricultural land | place...
TCTGCAACTGCGCGACGATCTTGTCGCGATCGATCGGTTGCGCGCTCGCTGCAATCGGCGCCAACAAAAGAAACGTTACGACAACAAGCCGGTAGATCTGTATTTCAAAGTTCATTCAATAATTTTTGCTCCTTCTCTGGATCCAGACTTTCAAGGGGTTCGCTCGTTGCGGCTGTTTGATACCACGCCAGCGCTTTCAGAAAGAAGTCGCATTCTGTCTCAGTTTCTCTGCGGCCCTCTGTGTAATTTTTGCGGCCTCTGCGTGGAAATGACCGTCACACGCAGAGAAGCAGAGATACACATAGGGGCCTCAGAGAAGACTCTCCCAAAACTCACTTATTGTGCAAAGCATCGACACCTGCGAAAGGCGCGGCCGCGTGCCTACCGCGATTAAACAGCGTGAAGTGCATGCCCCCGCGCGAATGCCGCCATCACGAAATAACGCCCAACAAACCTGGTCCCACCGATAATTAGTACGTTCAATCAAACTGCCGTCCAAACAGATTCAGCACCACGGCCAAACCAGCCAGAGAAACAATCAATAGCAGCAGCGTGACACCTAAAATCCATAATGCTTTCTTCAGTTTCGATTTGGACCCGTCCATAACATTCCGACTCACATACACCATTACGGCAGTAAGGACTGTAAGCAATAGTATTAGAGCGAGCGTTCCCCAAAGCAGTATATCCATCGTCGTCAACCGTCCGCTGGTCGCAGCCGCGACATCATGATCGAATCGACGTAACGTCCGTCGCGAAACGCGTGTTGCCGCAACAGGCCTTCACGCTCGAAGCCAAACTGCTCGTACAACCGGATCGCCGCCGCGTTGTCGGAGTAGACTTCCAGCTCGAGCCGCGTGAGATTGAGCCACTTGTCGGCCAGGTCGATACCGGCCTGCATTAATGCTTTTCCTACACCTTTTCCCTGCCATGCCTCAGTCACACTGATTCCGATTCTCCCGACGTGGCGGCGTCGCGGTCTGTTGGGAAACGTTTCAACGGTGAGCATTCCGGTAACATGTTCGCCGCTGACCGCGACGAGACTGTAACAACTCTCAGACTCCGAAATTCGCTTGCGCCACTGTTCGCGGGATGGATACGGCAGTTGCAACGTGCCTTCGTACACCTTCGGCGAACGAAACATTTCATAGATCGCGGAACAGTCATCCGGTTCAGCACGACGTATCTCTAATCCTTCAACTGCCAACTCCGTTCACCTCTTCTTTGCGGCATTCTGAGTAATTCTGTATTTCACGATCCGCGTTATGAGATCGTAGGGGACCGGCTGGTCCAACTGGAACTGCACTGTCCCTTTTCCTCCCTCATACTGTCCCAACTCCTTCTTAAATTGCGTCGCATCACGCGGGGCGGGATACAAGCTAACGTGATTTTTATAGCCGGCGAAGTGGACCAGATTGCCGTTGAGCCTAAACGTCGGTATCGCGTAACTAATTGCTTCCACAGCGTCAGGCGCCGCCTTTTGGATCGTCTTGCGAATCTTTTGCAGGATCTTCTGGACCTTGGGTGGAAATCCTTCGATGTACTCATCAATGTCCGCCGGAACGTCCCTCATGTTGGTTCCTCAATGTTCTTCTCGAGATAAACACTCAGTGGGTCTTCGACATACTCACCAAACGGCGCCCGACGCGTAAAGCCGAACCGTTCGTACAACCCAATCGCTTCAACTTCATAAATCCCAGTCTCAAGCCGCAACACCCCGGCGCCGTTATGACGCGCGTAATTCGCCAGGTGATGAAGCATCGCCTTACCTAATCCCTTGCCACGAAACTCAGGTTGCACAAACATCCGCTTCACTTCACCATAATTCGTGCCGAACATTTTGATCCCACCACAACCAGCGAGCTGGCTTTCGTAACGCGTCACAAAAAAGACGACTTGCTCGCGCAAGAGTTTCTCCACGCTGAAGGCATGCCGGCTCTGTGCCGGATACGGATGCGCCATGAGATGCGCATCGAGTTCGCCAATTAACTCGACAGCATCCGGCGAATCAGGCGGCACTCGTACAATCTCGATTGCGCTTAACATTTTCAACAGGCTTTGCACAAAAAGTTGCATTGATTCATCCCTACCCCCTCAATGTATTATTGCGGCCTCTCGTCAGAAATAACGGTTAAACCAGAGAACGCAGAGATACACGGAGGACCGCAGAGAAAACTTTTCTTAAAACTCACTTTGTGTGCAAAGCATCTTCAACACGGAATGCGGCGAATCATAATAAAAAAGGAGGGCGGCCCCAAATGGAAGCCGCCCTCTTAACCCGCCTACGGGAAGTCGGGATTAATTTACACCGCTCTCTTAGAAGACGTAGCGCAACTGCAGTCGTCCCGAACGAGCGCCGGCGGTGCCCACCGACACGCCCGAATTTAGATCCGGACGGTTGAAGTTCGGGTTCGTTACGTCGCCGTCAGACAAACCGCCCACTTCGAAACGGAAGATCGGCGTATTGAACACGTTGAAGTAATCAAAACGTATTTCAAAACGATCCTCTTCCCACGGAGTGAACGGGATCTTGAACGAACGTTGCAAACTCATATCGAACGTGTTGTAAGCCGGAGCGCGCAACGTGTTGCGTCCCGCAATGCCGGTCCGAATCGAAGGATCGAGCAGATAGCGAACGTCGTTGAGCGTCACCGGATTGCAGTTGATGTCAAAGAACCCGGTCGCCGATGCCTCACATCCTTGACCAGCGGCCAGTGAGTTTGCAAAACCAACTGACGTCGCCGGTGCTAATGGATTCGCGATCGACGGCCGATCGTTTGTGCCACTGAGATCGCCATTCAGATCGATACCGGTGACAAACGGCGAGGACACATTTCCAGACTGGTAACGCCAGATCGTCGCGAACTGGAATCCGCCAGTCACTTCCTTCCAAAAACCAGATCCGACTCCGGGAATTTCCCACAGTCCCGACAAAGTGAAGATGTGCGGCACATGGAAGTCGGACACGCCGACGTCGACACTTCGATCGAAAGGATCCGAACCGACGCTGTTACCACCTGTGGTCGCGAAGACCTCGCTATTCGTGTTGTCAATCGTCTTTTGGAACGTGTAAGTCGCGCGATAGAGGAAGTTGTTTCTCAAACTACGCTCGATGCGCATTTGCAGACCGTGATAACGAGAGTCGCCGCCGTTGGTACGCGAGATAACTGATCCTCGCGAAGCAAATAAGCGACCATTTGCATTCGCGCTGCCCGGTATGCCCGGATTCAACTGCTCGTTGATGAACAGTCGTGTGCCGCGCGTACCGACGTAAGCCACGTCCAAAACATTGTGACCCGGAAGTTCACGTTGAATACCGAAGTTCCAAACGTAGGTCTGCGGGTTCTTAAGGTCAGCCGGAATCGTGTTCTGTCCGGCTTGTGGGTTTGCAACCACCGTCGCCGGCAGGGCCGCTTCCGTGAAGTTTGGAATACCACGACCGCCGATGGTCGCGCCCAGAACTGTCGTGCCTAACGCGTTCGGCGAGGTGGCCGCGATGTTGCTCAGGATGTTATTGAAGAACACGTCGTAATTGATGGCGAAGCCGCCGCGTATGACGGTCTTGTTGTCACCGATTACTCGTTGCGCCCAGCCCGAATTGAAGTTCGGTGAGTACGCGAAGCTGATGCGTGGTCCCCAGTTGTTGTTGTCCTGTTGCTGCTCGACGCGCGTTTGCAACGGCGCGTCGAAGCCCGTGAACGCCGGGAACGCGGCGTTGTTTGCAACGGCGCCGAAGCGTTCATAACGCAGACCGAGGTTGAGTGTCAGGTTGGGCCTGACCTTCCATGAGTCGTTGATGAAAAACGCGTAGGTGGTGACGTTCGGAAAATCGGTGCCCTCGCCAAATACCTTCGCCGCCGCGCCCGTTCCTACGCCCGAGAACGAATCGACAAAGTTACCAAGCGCTGGAAAGTCACCGCCGGCGGCGAACGTCAACGTTCCACGTGTGTTGATCGGTACAAACTGCTTCGCACGTTGCATCAGTATGTCGGTACCGAAGCGCAACGTGTGATTGCCGACCGTGTGCGTCAACGTATCCTGAAATTGGTAGTTGTTGAAGATGCGACCTTGCGGAAACAGTTGCGAGAGTCCGATAGTCGAGATCGTCGTGCCGGAGAAGACGAACTGTGGTCCGCCCGTCGTTAGTTCGATGTCGCGTGGTCCAAAGAAAAGATTGAAGCGTCCGTAACCGAAGCGCGCTTCGTTTACCGTGCGAGGTGAGAAGACGTACGTGTCGCTGATGAACATGTTCTGCGTCAGCGAGGGTACATCGATTTCAAAACCGGGAAACTGACTGCCGGTTACGCCTGTAGACGGGTCCGGAAACTGGTTAGTGAACAACTGCTTGTTCGCCAGATAACGGAACGAAACGCTGTTCTTGTCAGAAGAGGTCCAATCAACACGCGCGAGATAGTCGTAAGTGTCGATCGGTTGTGAGCTGAATCTGGTCGCGGTGCCGAACTCGATATCGGGCCGGCCACCGCCTAGCGGAACGTTGACAAGGTTCGTCGCGCCACGCAAATCGCCGACGGTCGCGAGATAGCGATCGAGGTTCGGGCTTGCCCCGACCGGAAACAAGGCACGCAGTTGATTGACGCCCTGCTCTGTCGGAACCACTGCACGACCCGTGACTCCACCCGCGCGCACGAGATCCGCCTGGAACGTGCCGAAGAAGAACAACTTGTTCTGGATCACTGGTCCACCTAGCGAAAAGCCAAAAGTGTTTTGGCTGAACTGCGGCACTTCTGTTAGTTCTGACTGAGACTTCTGTCCCGGCGTTAACGCGTCGAACGCCGAGTTCTGAATGATGTCGTAGGCCGAGCCGTGGAATTGGTTCGAGCCGCTTTTGGTGATCACGTTCACGACTGCGCCGCCCGCGCGTCCGAACTCCGCGGAATAATCGCCGCCGAGAACGGTTACCTGCGAATACGCGTCACGAACCGTTGGTTGATAGACCTGGCCGGTGATCGAGTTGTCGTTGTTGTCGAGGCCGTCGATCAGTTGGTTGTTCCCGCGTGGCCGCAGGCCGTTTATCGAAAACTCTGTGCCTTGCACGAAACCGGCGGCGACACCATTCGCGCCTCCTACGTCGGCAACGCCCGGAAGTGTGAACACGAGGTTCACTGGATTGAGTCCAAGTACCGGCAAGTCTCTGATTTCCCGCTCGCCGATTGTGTTGACGCGCGCGCCGTCAGCGCTTTGAATGACGACTTCGTTCGCCGCACTCACGACGACTTCTTCAGTTGGACTACCGATTTCGAGTCGCACGGGAAGGTTGATAGTTTGTGCTGCATTCACTTCGATGCGATCGAGTTTGGCAGTTTTGAAACCCTGGGCCGACACTTCCACCATGTAAGCCCCGGGATCTACCGCGTCAAGACGAAAACTACCTGAGCTGTCGGCGACTGTGTCGCGTGCGACGCCCGTGGTCAGGTTTGTAATCTTTACTGAGGCATTGGCAATTCCGGCGCCGTTCGGATCTTCGACAACGCCGCTAACGAAGCCCTTGCTCGTCTGCGCCGACGTCGAGACGCCCAGCACCAGAACGACGAGAAGGGTCAATAGAATTTCTAACCTCTTCATACTACGAAACTCCTTTGTAGCTGCTCCGATCTCTCGGAAACTGTTGCTCTCCGAGTTCTCGGAGGCTGTTTGATCGCCTGGGGTGCGAATGAATCTGGGTTCACTTCATCGCCCGCACTTGCTCCGAACTTTCGGAGTACGAGCGAAAGCAACCGCATTAAGACCAAACAGAGAAGGCGCAAGCGACGTGCCCACGTAGGAGTTCGCCAGTCAGGCCCGTTCGTCACTCGCGCGGTGCGCTTCGTCCCAAGCGTGGTTGATGAATTTGGATTTTTGTTTTGAAGAGATTGCGTGGATTGGATTGCGTATTCAGGACAAGATGCCGGTTAGTCACAAGGCTTCCGAAGTTTCGTAGGTTTGGTATCGTCTAGAAATTCGGATCAAGCTTAAAGCTTTCAGCGATCTGGCGCGCCGCTTTGGGCGCAGGTAAATTTGTGTTGTTAATCTTGATGTAATTTTCCGTATAGAAGAAATCGCCGTTTGAGTTCAGTTTATATTTGGCATCATCCGCCAATAGTCTTTCTCGCGACTTCTCAGTATCACGTTTTGGTGGCTTCTGAGTTAATCGAAATTCGGATTCATTGCGCTTCAGTCGCTCGCGTTGATCCGCCTCGAGTTCGACAAAAAACACCTCGGCGCCTTTCTCTCGAAAGATCTCACAGGTATCGTCGATAAACTTCCGTTCAGATTCCAATTCCAAGGCCCATACGAAAGTAAAAATCAGCCCCGGCAGCTCGCTCGCTGCCACTTCTTCAAACACTCGCCGGCGAAACTCTGACACCAGTCTGAAAAAGGGCGCTTCTCCAAACTCGAAGAAGTTGAGGACCAGATCGATGGTCATATGATTGTGAAACAGCTTCAGTCCAGTGATTTTCGCGAGCTCATGCCCAACCGTCATCTTACCGACAGCCGGTGGACCGAATATGACGACAAACTTCATGTCGACTTTAAACAGCTTCCGATTGCGAGGAGAAGTGAAACTCTTTCACCTTTAGCGCAGGCAAGAGCGCGGAGCTGCCGCCCTGGCCTTCAGAGTTACCCACGCGTTCCGGTTTACCGATCAGGTCGATGTTGCCCGGCGCGAGCAGCTGGATCACGCTTTGGTTGAAGCGGAAGTTCTTGACCGGATACTGGATCTTGCCTTTCTCGATGTACCAGATGCCGTCGCGAGTCAGCCCGGTTTGCAATGCGGTTCGCGGATCTACGCCGCGGATGTACCAGAAGCGACCCAGCAGTATTCCACGGTCCATCGATTTGATCATGTCGTCGAGCGATACCGCCGGTGCTGAGCTCTCGATGATGCTGTTCACTGGACCAGGCGTTGGCTCCTTTCCTTGTCGCTTGGCCCAATAGCGCGAATAGACGAGGTTTTCCAACACACCATTGCGCACGAGATAGATCCTCTGCGACGGAAGTCCCCCCTGCGCTGACTTCGACCCCGGCAATTCCGGATGCCAGGGGTCGCTGTAGACATTCAACCGTTCGTCGAAGATCTTCTGTCCGACTTTCGTCTTCCGGCCAGGTGCGGAAAACGGACTGCGCCCTTCTTCGGCACTGCGCGCGTCGAAACTAAACGCAAGTTGGCCCACCAGATCGACCACCGCCTGCGGTTCGAGTATAGCGGGATAGACGCCGGCCTCGAGCACACGTGGATTGCGCGAGTCGACCGCTTTGCGGATCGCTTCATTGGCGACGCGACTGGTATCAAGCTTCGCGACATCGAAATGGTTGCGCAGGAAGTATCCCGAGCTGCCGCCGTCGGGCGTGCGCGCTGTCATTCCCAGACTAACCAAACTGGATCGGTCGTAAATAAAGTTGCCATTCTTCGTGGCTGACGCTCCTGCCGTACCACGCGCCTGGTGAAAACCGGCGCCGATCACTTTCGATTTTTCGCAGGAGGTGATCGCGTCGTTGATAGTTTTCGCACGACTGGTGAGCGATATGTTGGAGGTCGCTTCGGCGTAGCCGTTGACGGGCTTGTAAGTTTGCGCGCCGAGCGTGGGCATGTACTCGCGATCGACCGGCGAGATGCGGGCGAGTTGTTCCGCAAGCGCGACCGTCGATTTAAGCGAGTCGTCATCGATCTCGTTGGTCGAAGCCGAGCCGCGCTTGCCGCCGATCCACACCGTAACTCCGGCGGTGACGTTTTCGCGCGCGCCGCTGGTCGTAAACGCATTCGCGGCAAAGCGAAGATGACCGTAGTTTTCGCTGTTGATGCTGACAATCGCATCGTCCGCTTTCACATAACCCAACAACTTGTCACAGATAGTGCGCGCCTCTTTTTCAGTCAGTAGCATCTCTCTTCTCCTCAGTGTCGATCGAAACTCCTTTTTCGCTTCAATCCCCCACGCTGCTTTGCACGAAGAGTGTTTTACAGCTAATTGCTTCTGCTCTGCGGTCTCTGCGTATCTCTGTGGTCTCTGCGTTAACGATAGTCGCGAGAAATATTTAACGCAGAGATCACAGAGATACGCAGAGACCGCAGAGCAAGAACCGAATGCCGAAAAAGGTCTATTCTTGGTCTATTCTTAGCTACTTTTCGTGCAAAGCCCCTTCAGTCTCGCAAGCTGCTTTGCACAATAATTAGGTTGTTTAACCGTCGTTTCTACGCAGATTTTCCTCACTCCTGTCTCGCGGCCGGACACGGAGAAAAAGAAACCCTTTACGACGTAGCCTTCGCCCCGGTGTTGAGCACGTTGACTTGTCGGAACCGAGCCGGTGGACAACCATGACTGACTGCGTTCGACTGTCCGGGTTCGCCTTTGCCATCGTTGAAGCTGCCGCCAAGTTCGTAGGTTGCTGGTCCACCCAGGCCGTCGAGCGAATTCCAGAAGTCGGTAGTGCGCGATTGATACGCAACGTCGCGCAACATCTCGCCTCGCTTGCCATTCTTGATCTCCCAAAACACCTGGCCGCCAAACTGGAAGTTGTAGCGCTGCTGATCGATCGAGTAGCTACCGTCGCCGTATATCAAAATGCCTTTTTCGACACCGGCGATCAGGTCGTCGAGCGACTTGTTGTCGGTACCCGGTTCGAGCGACACGTTCGGCATCCGCGGGAAGGAAATACTGCCCCAACTGTCGCTGTGATTGCAGCCGTACGATTTCTTCTGCCCCGTCATCGCGGCTAGATCGCGCGTGGTTTGCCAGTCGACAAACAAACCATTCTTGATCAGGTGCCAGCGCTGGCTGGGAACGCCCTCGTCGTCCCAACCGACTGTCGCCAACGCTTTCGGCTGATTCCTATCGGCCACGAAGTTGACCATCTTCGACGCGAATTGGAGTTTGCCGATCTTGTCGGGCGTGAGGAAACTCGTGCCCGCATAATTCGCTTCCATCCAAAGCGCACGATCGAGTTCCGTCGGGTGGCCCACCGATTCGTGAATCGTTAACCACAAATGCGAGGGGTGAAGGACCAAATCATATTTTCCTGCCTCGACCGATTTCGCTTTCAACTTCATCACCGCTTCTTCGCCCGCTTGCTGCGCTTCGCGTTTCCAGTCGTGCTTCTCGATGTACTCGTAACCCATTGCCTGTGGGCCACCGAGCGCGCTGCGCGTTTGAAAATCGCCGTTCGCGGGGTTTACAGCAGTCACGTTAAAGTTTGGATTAGCGCGAATGATGTATTGATCGATACGGGAACCGTCAGTTGACGCGTAAAACTTCTGCTCGTTCACCCAACCCATCGAGGAGTTTACAAAGCTGACGCCCTGCGTCTTCATTGCCGACTCGTTCAGCGAAAGTAGAAATTGAATCTTGTCGTCGATCGAAACGTCGAACGGATCTTTTTCGAAGGCATTCTTCCACTCGGCCACCACCTTTTCGACCGGAACGAGAGAAATACGCTTGCGTTGATACACCGAGTTGGCACGGGCGATATCGACGGCCTGTTGCGTGATGCGACGCACGTCGTCCCGGGTCACTCTGCGGCTCGAGGCGAAGCCCCACGTACCCTTGTAGAGCACGCGCACGCCGAAACCGAAATTCTGTCCACGCGAAACGTTTTGCACCTGTCGTTCGCGCGTGTTGATCGACTCGTTGCGATAACGATTGATGCGGATGTCGGCGTAAGTGACGCCGAGTTTGCGCGCGGTGCTCAGGGCGACGTCGGCGAGCGCATTTTTATCGACGGCGGCTGCGGCGGCCGCTTCTTCGGCGGCGACGGTGTTAATCCAGGAAGGGAGCGCCGGAAGCGATAGTGCACCGGCAGCAATCCCAGCCGTCTTGATGAAGTCACGACGAGAGGTGGTCATATTACGAGCCTCGTGGATGGATTTAGGAAATGGCGGGAATGATCTAACTTTTCGCGACGCGAAATGTCAACGTAGATCATTGAAAAAACGGGGCTTGCTGAGTGTAATCACTCAATCGTCCTGGTGATAACCACAGTTTCGGAGCGGTGGCTGTCACGTGGTCGTGTTCTCTCCGGTCGCGTACCTTGCATATCGGAGGACCTCAGATGACGCGTCTAATCCTACGTTTGATGGTGGCACTGTTAGCATTCGGTTTCGGGGTGGCGCTCGAACGATTTTTCATCTCGCCGAAACCTGCTGAAGTGCCAAAGGTGCCGAGCGCCGAGCGTTGCGATCCGAGCCGCATCGAGGTCCGAACGATCTTTGTGCCTCCGCCCCCTGCGCCGCCACCACCGCCACACGTCATTTTCGATTATGATCCGGCGAAGTTTGATCCCTACGGGGCCTACCGCATCGCCGGGAAGAGGCCGAAAGATTTTGCCGAGTTTAGTTATCTGATGATCTCCCCGTTCGTGGGAGATGGGGAGTTGCTCGGCGATGTAGCGATCCACACCGAGACTGAAACCACAGAAGGAAGTAAGCCGGCAACTTTCGCTTTAGTTACTCAACGTCGCGTCGTGGTAGTTAGTCGTCAATCATCTAACGACGGATTTGAGTACCGGTTCGACGGAGAGTTTCTTTACAAGAATCTCTCCGCCTTCACAAATAACGAGAACAAGCCAGTTCTCCGCGGCACGCTGACCAAGACTAAGAACGGCCAAAAAGTAGCCGAAGCGGTGGTCAGTTTGTGGCTAGAGGAGCTTCACGGCTGCTAACGCATCACTTTCGCGCGGCGCAACATCCATCCGTACAGCAGAACGATCAATGCGATAAAGAGCGCGATGCCTAGCAATGGCGCAGGACCAAAGTCTGCCGGAAAGAATCCCAGCGGAGCATCGTTTGACAAACCGACGATCAGACCAGCATTGATAACACCCCATAGGCTCTCGCCAACAATCAATCCCGACGCGACGAGAGTTCCCAGTCGCTCAGCACGTTCCGGATTCGGCGAGTTTTGCGTCTTCCGGTTATACCAGTACGACAACACGGCGCCAATCACTACTGCCGACGTCGCCGACATTGGTAAGTAAATCCCGATGCCGACAGCCAGCGGCGGAATGCGCAGCTTGCCTAACAAGCCGAGCGCCGTATCCAGCAAGATCAAGCCAACGCCGACAACCGCGCCGATACCGATCATCTTCCATTCCAGATTTCCACCGATCACGCCTTGCGCCAGGGCAGAGATCAAAGTCGCTTGCGGTGCGGGTAGCGGATTAGCCGCTACAACGTTCACGTTTGGTGCACCGGCGAATCCGTAGGCTGTCGCGAGCAGATTTAGCACAAACGGGATCACAGCCGCTCCCGCGGCGACGCCGACGATGAGCGCGATCTGCTGCCGCATCGGTGAGGCTCCGACGAGTTGCCCCGTTTTTAAGTCCTGCAAGTTGTCGTTTGAAATCGTCGCGCAAGCAAACACGATCGCGGTCACAAACAACGCAAACGCGACGAGCGCCGTCTGCGTTTCAACTGATGGAGGCACGACCAGGATGAGCACCGACGCACACACCACGATCGACAAGATACCAACACCCGAAATCGGACTGTTCGATGCGCCGATGAGTCCTGCCATGTAACCGCAGATGCCGGCGATCAGAAAACCGACGATCAGTACGAATGGCACCGCGACCAACGTGACCCTTAAAGCGTAAGGGCTGAGAACCGACGACGTGGCAAACGAATAAGCCAGCCACCCACTCACGATCAAACACGCGACAGTAAGTACGAGTATCCATTGCGGAGACAGATCGCGATCGCGATCGTCACGGGCCTGACCAGCGCGCGAGCTCGCAAGCGTGGAGACGAGTCCACCTACAACCGGCTTCGCCAATCGGGCCAATGTGTAGATCGCCGCTACACCGATCGCGCCCGCGCCGATGAATCGCACTTGAGTTCGCCAAATTGTAATTGTGTGCGCATCAAGATCCACACCCGCGGCTGCTGGAGTAATTGACGTAAGCCACGGAACAGCAATACCCCAGGCGATAATTAGACCAGTCAGCATTGCCATTCCCACTGACAAGCCGACGAGATGGCCCGCGCCGAGTAATGCGAGCGACCACGCGAAGTCGTATCCGGTAGACGCTGCTGCGCCAATGCGAAAGAACCCGCTGAACGACCCGGCAGCAACACGTGTTGCGGTCACAATCGCGAGACCTGCGGACGCCGCCGCACCGAGGATTACAGCGATGAGTCCTTCTCGCGCTTCGCCCGTTTCGTCTTTTGTTTCACCGCGCGCGCCGGATCCGACTTTTAACACTTCCGCTGCCGCGACACCTTCCGGATACGGAAGGTCCGAGTTCGTCACCAATGCACGGCGGAGTGGAATCGTAAACAAAACACCGAGTACGCCCCCCGTTAGACAAATCAAAAACGACTGCCAGAACGGAAAGCCAGTCCACCATCCGACGATCACGAGTCCAGGCAAGACGAAAATGATCGCGGAGAGCGTCCCGGCTGCGGAGGCGACGGTCTGGACGATATTGTTCTCGAGGATCGACGAATCTTTCACCACGCTGAGTATCGCCATCGAGATCACCGCGGCCGGAATCGACGAGGCGAACGTGAGGCCGACCTTCAGGCCCAGGTAAACGTTGGCGGCTGTGAAAACGGTGGTAATGAGCGCGCCCAGAATCAGGCCGCGCACAGTGAGTTCTTTAGGTTTCATAGAAGCCCTTCATAGGTTGTCGAGTTGCCACCCTACGGAAAGAGAGAACCAGCGAAACAACGCACGTAATCCACAACAGAAACTTGACGATCAGAACCACCAGGCTGTATGGCTCAGAGGCAGTGTGACGAAGAGTCTCGTCGAGTTGCCACCAGAAACTGCTACTCATCAGACCAGAGAAGTAGGCCCAGGCCAGCAGAAGGAAGGTAGAGCCCCACGGATGGGCTCGAGTAGTGGCCCACGCTGCGAGCAACAGCAAGCCGCCGGCAACGTAGCCTTCAAACATGGTCGTGAACTCCACGGTCCAATAACCGATGCCACGACGGGCCGTCTCCATAACCGGAAGGAGCAGCCCAATAACAAACGCCGACATAACTTCAAATCTCATGAGCACGTCGGACCGCAATCATTTTTCGTTCCGATACCCGGCGATCACTTCGATTGGTCCAACGATGTTTGCGTTGAACTCGAGCAGGTCTTCCGCTGGTAGGCTTTGCACAAAAAGGGAGTTTTTGGGATGAATCTTCTCTGCGGTCCTCCGTCTTAATCTTTGCGTCTCTGCGTTTAACGGCCATTTCAACGCAGAGGCCGCGAAGATACGCAGAGCGCCGCAGAGAAAACGAATCACATTTGCGACTTTTTGTGCAAAGCCCCGCGGGTATCCAATACTCCTGGTGCGTAGAGCTGCCGACTGTTTGGATTTCGTATCGGCTTAAATAATCCTTCCTAACGTAAAAGCGTGTCACATACCCGACCTTGATCTCGTTGTGTCTGGCGTTCCAGGTTCTGGCGATCAGCCGGGCGTATCCTTCATCCAATACAGGATAAAAGATCGGCTGCTCCGGCAATCGCGGCGGAAACGCGGTGAAATCGCTACCGCGAATCAAGTCAAGTTCTTCCTGGCCCACCGGTCGAAATAGAACGGTCGTTTCATCCATCATTAGAACTTCAGTTACTGTTTGCGTTTCTGTAACCAGATGAAAACAGCGCCACCCATAAAAACAGCGACCAGAATGCCAATTAATCCCCCACTCATCGTTGTTCTCCTCTCGAGATGGTGTTGCGCATGACCGTCATCTTCACCGCCGACGGATACTGTTTCGAGTGATGCACCGCATTACGCGCGATCACGGTCTTTGTCTCATCGTAATTCTTGCCGCCGGTGTTGAGGTTGCGATCGAAACGCGGGAAGTTACTGCTCGAAATTTCAACACGAATGCGGTGCCCAGCGGCGAAGTAGTTGCTCGTCGTAAGCGGCGAAAGCGTGACTTTGTAAACCTTGCCCGCCTGCATCCAGACGTTCGGTTTGTCGTAGCCCTCACGATAGCGCATCCGCTGAATCGTTTCGTCGAGATTGTACGCGCGGCCGTCGGGATAAACGTCGACCAGCTTCACTGTGAAGTCAGTGTCTTTCGCATCAGAGGAAACGTAGAGCGTAACCTCGATTGGACCACTAACTTCAACGCCTTCCTTCAGCGGCTCGGTGCTGTAAACAAGAACATCGGGACGCGATTCGTTTTTACGTTGATCGAAAGCACCCGCCGTTATCGCATTGCCGGTGCAACAAACATTTCCGCCAATCGACGGCACGGGATTCATCGGATCGTACTCAAAACGGTCCGGATTATCGGCAGCCGGCGCGGTTTCAGCGAGCACTCCGTCGCCATTGAGTGTGTTCGCCTTGCCACCACTCGACAGGAACAACGTCATTGGCTGTGCACCACGAGGCGGCCACGTGTCAGATGTTTGCCACTTGTTGAGGCCCATCGTGTAGTACCGCACGCGCGGCATCTTTTCGAGAATCCCGTTATTCTCGCCTTTTAAAAAATGATCGAACCAACCATACGTAAGCTCGTCGTAGTTCAAACGCGCGTCGCCGACGCTACGCTCGCCGACGATCGTGTTTTCAGTGGCACGGCGGAAGCCGCAGTGAAGCGTTGGGGCGATGATTGCGTATTGTTGATTCGCCACGGCGGGCGAGGCGTTTTTGCGCACGTGATTGTAGGCGGCGAGATTTGGACCAATCGATACGTCGTACCACGACATAAACCAGAAGCCGGGAATGTTGATCTTCATGTTGTCGTGCCACAGCCCGCCTTTGTACCACGCCCGATCGTTCGGCTCGCGATCGATCATCGCGCCGCCCGTGTCGACCGGCATCCGGTCGGCGAAGATGCCGTTTGGACCACCGGCAGCTTTCATGATGTCCTTCACCGGCAGGTGTCGGAGTGCTTTCGACCAGTCAACCTGCGGTAACTGTGGCGCGAGATCAAACGCACGAGCCGCGCGAATCAGTTCCTCCTGCGACGTTTTTGGCGAGAACATCGGGCGCACCTGGTTTTGCTGACTGTAAAGCCATGCGATGAACAACATCTGCACTGCTCCGCCGCGATACCAGTTTCCCTGTTCGTACCAACCATCCACTCGGCCGACTCCTGCGCCAAATCCTTGCGCAATCATCGTCGTGAAGGCCGGGTGGCCCTGAGCGGCAACGGCCAACTGCCATTCAGCCGTTGAGGAGCAACCTATAGTGCCGACTTTTCCATTGGACCAGGCCTGTTTCGACAACCAGGAGAGTTCGTCGACGCCGTCTGTCAGTGGTGGTCCAAGAATGTCGTAATTGCCTTCGGAGAAGAAGCGTCCGCGCTCGTTCATCGTGACATGCGCGTAACCGCGTTTGACGGCCTCGAGCTCACTCGACAGATCTCGTGGCGCACCGTTGCGGACGTCCCAAAAGTTGAAGTTGTAAGGCGTGCGAACGAAGATCGTAGGATATTTTTTGGAGGTGTCTTTCGGCCGGTAGACGTCTGTAACGATGCGCGTGCCGTCGCGCATCGGGATCATCAGCTTGCGTTCGACAATTGCGATTGACTGTAACTCGGCCTCAATGGCGCGCCGCCGCTCGAGGTCCTCTGGCCTTACTTCACGGCGCTGCGAATAAACGTTTTCGTTTCCCGCGATCAGAACGATGCCGCAGAAAACGGCTAAGGCAAGCATGAAGATCCGCAGGGACTTCTTTTGCATCGTGGACTCCTTGTCTGGTTGTGTGGATGGCCGGGCCGTGTAGACTTTTATCACAACTCAGCGTGAAATTGCGCGGTTGATGGTCAAACGCGGCCCAGGCCGGCTTCCCACAGCGCATTTCGCAACTGCTTTCGTCTACGCAGGCCGATATAAAAGTCGTGAGTGTCGGATTGCGCATGGAACGAGAGTTTGCCAGCGGCCGTTAACTTCATGTCGGAAATCTCGGCGGTGCAGCAGTAGGTCGGCAGGGGTAGCGTTTTACCAAACTCGTGGTTCAGGTATCTTAACTTCAAGTCGTCGACGTAGACTGCGGCTTTCCTTTGAAACTCTTCATCAGACATGCCGTCTTTCCAGAAGTTTACGCGCGACTTGTAAGAACCCACGCGTTGGGCCAGGTAGGTCATTGCCACTAAAAAGAGTCCAAGCTCGTGAGGAAAAACATGACTTAATTTCTCTCGTTGCTGTTCTAAATCGACTTCCGGGAAGAAGTGGAGTCGGCCGCGGGTTATGAACAGGTCACCCGCAAAGATGTACTTGCCCGCTACGCGGTAATAATGAACGTTTCTGAATCTTATGGGCACGGCGGCTTTGCACAAAAAGGGAGTTTTGGGATGAATCTTCTCTGCGGTCCTCCGTCTAATCTTTGCGTCTCTGCGTTTAACGGCCATTTCAACGCAGAGGCCGCGAAGATACGCAGAGCGCCGCAGAGAAAACGAATCACATTTGCGACTTTTTGTGCAAAGCCGGGCAGGGCCATTACGGTGAGGGCTTAGTAGTTCGACTTTCTCGGCCTGCAATCTAAGCCATGTAAACTCCGTCCACTGGTTTACTTTTTTCGGACTCTCAATTTTTTCTCTAAAAGCCGGCCCAACGCGGGCGCCGTGCGCTCGGGTTCTTTCATGTCAATGATAATTTAAAGTGGCCTTCTCATGCACAGATGAATGATGTCTTACTGTGTTCCCTGCTGGCGTTTCAACTCCTCACGCAATTGTCTTTCTGTTCGCGCGATCAACCGCTTGTAGCCGGCCGGGTCGATGAACGGGTTCTGGGTGCCCTGGCCCAAGAGTTTCATTTTCTCGAGTAACCCGAAGGCCGAGCCATGCGCAGCAACAAAGACGTCAACCGGGAGGTTTTTTAGTAAGCGAAACGTCAATTCGTAATCCTGCGCAATGTTTGAATATTTGTCGTTGTCGACAAGCTTGTAACCCGGCGCTGTCGTACTTCCGACGAAAACAACATCGTGCATTTTCGCGCCGTCACGCACTTTCATGGTCCAGGTCGTGCAGCCCTTCGTGTGACCAGGCGTTAAACGCGCAGTGAGCGAAACGTCACCGAGCTTAACCGTGTCGCTGTCACGCAGCGTGCGGTCTACGGTAACTGGCGTAAACAAAAATCGATCGCCGAAATTCGGATCGTCCTTGCCGCCGCGCGCGAGTTGGGCCACATCACCTTCGCTCACCATCAGCTTCGCCCCCGTCAACTCTTTCAAACGCGCCAGGCCGCCAGCGTGATCGTAATGAGCGTGACTGTTGAGAAGAATCTTTATGTCCTGAAAGCGGAAGCCGAGTTGGGCCACATTTTGTTGAATCTGCGGGACGGTTTCGAGAAAACCACTGTCGAGCAGGATGTGTCCCTCAGAGGTCGTGATAAGAAACGACGAGACCTCAGTCGCGCCGACGTAGTAAACATTCCCAATAACTTTGAACGGCTTGACCGGCTGGTTCCACTTCCGAGCCTCCTCATCGTTGATCTGCGCGTACGCCCACATAGATTGCACACACAGCAAGCAACAGAAACTCAGTAAAAGCCTTTTCATGCGATATTTAACCACCGTAATAAGCCAATGGACCACGTTATAAAAAACAGCAGCGGCGGAATGACCGACATAACAAGCGTCAAGATCGCCGTGGTTCTCATGGAAGCTCGTGCTCTCGTGTAATCCTCGTCGGTTGTCTGAAGTTTTCCATAGCGAGTCCACCACCCAACTACGGATACAACCGAAGAGATTAAGGCCACGACAGGCAAAAAGAGAAAGAAACCTGTTTCTGTTCCCACTAAGTAGAAGATATAGACACTAAGCCAAAGAAACGGCATGAACCACGCAGCGCCTCTTGCGATGCTCGCGAGGTTGACTGCCTGCGCCACCAACCCCTGGAGTCGCGCATCAGCAGCCGCCGCAGTGCTGTCGACCTCCGAGCCGCAAAAGCGACACTGCCCTGCTGAGACATTGATGTACTCTCGGCACTTCGGACACTGAAACGTCTGGACCTGAGTCTGATACGACATTCAAAACGAACCATGTAAAGCACAGGCGATCACGCATTCATCTTTTGAATGATCGCGTCGGCAAACTCCGCGGTCTTGGCGGTGCCGCCGATGTCGCGCGTGCGCACTTTCCCTTCCTCGAACACGGCGAACATCGCGTTTTCAATTTTGTCCGCCGCGTCACGCTCGCCGATGTGACGGAGCATCAGGATGCCTGACTGCAACAGCGCGGTTGGGTTCGCAATACCTTGACCGGCAATGTCGGGCGCCGATCCGTGCACGGCTTCAAATACCGCGCCCTTCTCGCCGATGTTCGCACCCGGGACAAGTCCCAATCCGCCGACGAGCCCAGCGCAAAGGTCCGAAACGATGTCGCCGTAAAGATTCTCGAGCAACATGATGTCAAACTGCTCGGGACGCATCACCAGTTGCATACACGCATTGTCGACAATTTTGTCGTCAGCGATGATCTCGGGATAGTCCTGGCTCACACGGCGGAAACAGTCGAGAAACAGACCGTCGGAAAGTTTCATGATGTTTGCCTTGTGCACCGCGGTGACTTTCTTCCGGCCTTCGCGCCTCGCATAGTCGAATGCGAAACGCGCGATGCGCGTCGACGCCTTCTCCGTGATGATCTTCAAACTCTCAACGACGCCAGGAACAACAACGTGCTCCAAACCAGCGTACAAACTCTCCGTGTTCTCACGCACAACAACCAGATCCAGTTCCGGATAGCGGCACGGCACATTTGGCAGCGCGCGCACTGGACGGAGATTCGCATAAAGATCGAGCGTCTTCCGGAGTCCGACGTTGACAGACGTAAAGCCCTTACCGATGGGCGTGGTGATTGGCCCTTTTAAAGCGACTTTGTTGCGCAGTATGGAATCGAGCAAATCCTGCGGCAGAGTCTCGCCGAATTTTTCTAGCGCCTGCGCGCCCGCGTAATGCGTTTCCCATTGGATCTCGACACCCGACGCTTCAATGATTCGCACTACGTTTGAAGCAACTTCGGGGCCGATGCCGTCGCCCGGAATCAGTGTGATACGATGCATTTGTGGTCTCAGATAGAAGGTTTCAGAGTTTGAATCTTAGCTTGTAAATGGTTCAAAAAGAAATAGATTCTGTCAAACACAGAGCAGACGTCGTCGTTGTCGGCGCCGGCGTGATCGGTCTGACGATCGCTCGCGAGCTCGCCCGTGGCGGCGCCGGCGACATCTGTTTGATAGAACGAAACGGTCTGGGCTATGAAGCTTCGTTTGCTGCCGCCGGAATGCTCGCGCCGCAAGCGGAGGCAAATACACAGGACGATTTCTTCCGCCTCGCCTGCCGCAGTCGAGATCTTTACTCTAACTTCGCCGCCTCGCTGCACGACGAAACCGGAATCGACATCGAACTCGACCCGACCGGCACCTTATATCTCGCGCTCACGGACCACGACGTCGTCGAGATTGAAAAGCGATACGAATGGCAAACAGCCGCCGGGTTTTCGGTCGAGAAGCTCACGCCGTCGCAAGCGCAGGAGCTGGAACCGTGTATCAGTCCGAACGTTCAGGGCGCACTGCGCTTCCCACTCGACGTTCAGGTTGAAAATCGACGATTGCTCAGCGCTTTGACGAACAGCGTGGTGAAACGAGACGTCTCGATACTGACCGGCACCAGCGTCGAGTCACTGAGGATCGAAAAAGATCGTGTGACGGGCGTCGTCACTTCGCGAGGCATTATCAATTGTTCCACCGTGGTGATTGCCGCCGGGACATGGTCAAGCTTGATCGGCTTTTCTACGGCGTCTAACAAGCCGGCGCTCGAAATCGAGCCCGTACGCGGACAAATGATCAGCTTCGACGCTCGTCCGCAGGTAACTCGCCACGTTATTTATAGCCCGCGTGGATACATCGTCCCACGACAGGACGGCCGCCTGCTCGCCGGGTCGACCAGCGAACGCGCCGGTTTCGCAAAGCAAGTGACGGCCGGTGGAATCAGCTCAATTCTTAAAAACGCGCTGGAAATCTCGTCATCAGTAGCCGCTTTGCCGATCATCGACACCTGGGCCGGACTGCGCCCTCGCGCTCCTGACAATTTGCCTGTGTTGGGGCCTTGTGATGAAATTGGCGGGCTTTTTTATGCAACGGGGCACTACCGAAACGGAATCCTACTCGCTCCCGTCACTGGTGAGTTGATTACTGAAGCGGTCGTCGCAGGCATCACTTCTCCATTGCTGGGACCTTTTAGTCCAAGTCGCTTCGACCTGGTGCGCGCCTAAAACCACGGACAAGGATACCGATGATTCTCAGGCTTTCAGCCGTCGTCTTTATTTCACTCGCGTTCACAGCGACTGCTTTTGCGCAGGCCTTGAGCACGTCGGACGACCCGCCCACGAAACCTGACGATCGCACCGCGCAAGCCCTGTTCGAAGACGCAAACGGCTATCTCGGCCGCCGTTACCAGGAATTCAACAAAAAGAACCTGGCGTACGATCCGAAGCTCGAACAAAAGACCAGGACCGAACAAATCGAACTCGCGATCCGAAACGCCAACATCCTTCGTGCTCGCGGTTCACTCGGCGGCGACGATCTCTACTACCTCGGCATGTTGTATCACCTCGCTTCGGATGCGGACGAAGCGCTGAAGACGATGCAGCTTCTATTAAAGGACAACCCTGACGGCGCAAAGGCACAGGCCGCGCGGAACGTTGTGGTGCTTTACTCAGTCAGGAAAGGTCGCCTACTGGAGGCGGTTTCCGCAGTGGCCGACTACGGTAAACATGAACCTCAGGTCGCCGGTGATCGCTATCGCATGGAGTTTTTGATTGCCGACGCTTACCTGCGAACGAAGAACTACGAATCGGTACGAAAGCACGCGACTGAAATGATGACCGCCGCCAGAAAATTCGCGGCGGCGAACAAACCAGAATCGTTCACACGCGACGACATGCTGGTTAAGTCAGCCCTGCTACTGTCGGATGCGAGCGTCAGAACCGGAAAAAAAGACGAGGCGATCCAGTTGTTACAGGATCTACGTCGTTTGTCGCTTTCCCTGCCCTCCGCAAATCTGTATAAACACATTACGAGGCGATTGGTAACAATCCAGCCGGACCTGGATCCGCTGGCGATTTTTAAAGACGGCAAGTCGCCTTCGAATATGGCGCCGCCGGAGATCGTCGTCGCCGAATGGATCGATCAGCCGTCAATCAAACTGACTGATCTTCGTGGCAAGGTCGTGTTACTTGACTTCTGGGCACACTGGTGTGGACCATGCAGGTTCACGCTGCCGAAGTTCTCGAGCTGGCACGACGCGTACAAGGGCAAAGGACTCGTCGTGCTGGGTCTTACCAAGTACTACGGTCACGCTAACGGAGAGCCGCTGCAGCGTAGCGAAGAATTGACTTACCTCCGCGATTTTAAGAAGCGAAACCGTTTGCCCTACGGTGTTCTGGTAGGCGATTCCACGGTGAACGATATGAACTACGGCGTGAATTCGATTCCGACAACGTTTTTGCTCGATCGCAAAGGGCACATTCGATTCATCTCCATCGGGGCCGACGAAGCGGAACTTGAAGCGTTGGAGAATTGGATCAAGATTCTAGTTAACGAGCGTTAATTTATGGAAGACCAGGGAATTACTTTATTTCGCGTCGGCATTTCATTCGCCGCCGGCATACTTTCGTTTCTCTCGCCGTGTGTTTTGCCGCTCGTGCCCGGCTACATCTCGTTGATCTCCGGGGTCAGTATCGACTCATTAAAAGAAGGAACCAGCAGTCGGCGCTCCGTGATTCTAAACTCACTTGCTTTCAACGCTGGACTATCGGTGATCTTTCTTCTTCTTGGAACGACCGCCGGTCTGGTTGGCAGCGCCATCACAAGCAATCCCTGGGTCCGCATAATCGGCGGTCTCGTGATCATTGCTTTTGGTCTGCAACTGATTGGGCTACTGAAGATCCCCGCGCTTTACAAAGACACGCGCCATTTCTCCGATGCCAAACCGCGCGGCATGTTCGGTTCCGCGGCACTCGGAATGGCTTTCGCCGCCGGTTGGACGCCGTGCATCGGACCGATCCTGGGCGGCATCATCGGTTTGGCCGCAACGAGTGGCGGCTGGCGCAGTGGACTCGTCCTTTCGGCGTTCTATTCAGCCGGGCTTGCCGTTCCGTTTCTGCTGACCGGTTTAGGTATCAATCAGTTTCTTGGTTTTTACAAAAACTTTCGCCGACACTTGCACAAGGTAGAGGTGGTTTCCGGCATCATCTTGATTTTTGTGGGCGTGCTGGTAATGAGCGGGAAATCAACGCTGCTCACTAGTTCTACTATTACGGCCTGGCTGCCAAACTGGGAAAGCAAACTGGATCTCGGAACGACTCCGGCGGCGGCGCCATCGGCGGCCAACACAACGTTTGCACCCGCACCCGACGTGGAGTTTCAAACCCTTTCGGGCGCGCCGTTTCATCTCAACGACGTTAAAGGGCGCGTCGTCCTGCTTAACTTCTGGGCCACGTGGTGCATTCCATGCCGCGAAGAGATTCCCGAGTTGAATGCTTTGCAGCGCGAACTTGAAGCACAAGGATTGAAAGTTATCGGCGCCTCGACAGAAGACAGCGCCGCGGGCGTCAACGATTATCAGCAGTCAGTGGCGAAGTTTGAGTATGAGGTTTTGTTGGGTGGTGATGATGCGAAAGCAAAACTTGAGCATCCACAACTTCCAACAACGTTCCTCATCGACAGACAAGGACGGATTCGTCAAAAAATCATCGGCGCGCGCAACAAGGCCGGGTGGGAAGCGGCCGTCAAACCCCTGCTTGATGAAGCGCCGGCCACCGCTAGCGCCGTGAATTAAAACGGTGGGTCAGTTGTCCGTTGTCAGTTGTCCGTTGTCGTTTACTTGCACCGTCACCACTGACCACTGACCACTGACACTTAGCAATCCGTCAGGAGTAAGAAATGAATAAGCTATCGATCGCCGCCATTCTCACTCTCGTAATGTTGCCACTGGCGGCTTACGCGCAGGGCAATCACGAATACTCGCCTCTCGTCGAGAAGACCGTCAATTACAAGAACTGGAGCCTCCCAAATCTCCAGACTGAAAAGAACGACGATCTGCGAGTGCTGATGAAGGACAAAAAGCTTGTGATGATCGTCTACTTCGCTCCGTGGTGTGGAAACTGGAAAAACGAAGCACCAGTCGCCGCGAAACTTTACGAGAAATACAAAGACCAAGGCTTTCAGGTGATCGGCATCAGCGAGTACGCCTCGCGCGACGAGGTGAAGAGCTTCTTTGGCGAAACCGGACCACCGTATCCCGTCGTCATCGAGTCTGAATCGCGCAACGACAAAATGAAAACTCCGCATTATGCTTACCGGCAACTAACCACGGACAATCGTAATTGGGGTTCGCCCTGGAACATCTTTCTCGAGCCGGCAAAAATAAACCCGAAGGGCGATGTGCTTACTGAAAAGGCGTGGGTCGTTAACGGCGAACTGATCGAAGAGGAAGTTGACAAGTTCATCGCAACGAAAGTTCAAGCTCCGTCCACAGAGAAAAACACTCCGAACTGATCTGTGGATCACTTGTCCTTCATGAAACTTCGCGTCCTCTATCACGGTCACTGCTTCGACGGCGTCGCCTCGGCCGCAACGTTCACCCGCTTCTACAAAGAACGGATCAATCCCAGCGCCGAAGTCAACTACACCGGATTGCTGCATCGTCCCGGCAATCTGTTTGACCTCGAAATGTTTGACTCCGACGAGAACGCCATCGTCGATTTCAAATACGCCGCGTCGGAAAAATTGACGTGGTGGTTCGATCATCACGAATCGGCGTTCCTGACACCGGAAGACGAAGCGCATTTTCGGGCTGACACGTCTGGGCGAAAGTTCCTCGATTCGACGAGGAAATCGTGCACGGAGTTTATTGCCGACGTGGCCCATCAACGATTCGGGTTTGACGACAAGCCCATCGAGTCACTCGTGCACTGGGCTCATGTGATTGACGGCGCGCTCTATGAATCACCCGCTCAATGCGTGGAGTTGAAGGAACCGGCGTTGCAGCTTATGCAGGTGATCGAAGCAGACCCGGACGACCGTTTTATCGAACAAATCATTCGCGATCTCACGACCGCATCGCTCGAAAGCGTGGCGACCGGCGCTGAAGTGCAGCGTCGTTTTCAACCGATACTCGAACAACACTTAGACACGGTCGACGTCGTGAGGCGAAAGGCGACTTACGCCAACGCTGTGGTGCAGTTTGATCTAATTGATGAGGGTTACGAAGGGTTCAACAAGTTCATTCCGTACTATCTTTTTCCGGAAACCACGTATTCCGTCGCGCTAACCCGTGGGGCGCAACGCACGAAGATCTCGGTAGGATCGAATCCCTGGGCACCCAAGCCACGCACTCACAACATCGCAAAGATCTGCGAGCGATACGGTGGCGGAGGACACGCTGTCGTGGGAGCCGTTTCCTTGAAACCTGAGGAAGTCGAGGAAGCGCGTGCCGCCGTGAAGGAAATCGTCGCGGAACTTTCATCGTAAAACGCCCCAGACTTCCTTAACACGCAAACTTTCGAGTACAGGCAGGGGTTTTCAGCGGCTTCGCCGCCTGATGTGCGGCGTGGCTTTGCCTCGCCGTCAAAGTGCACTTAGACGACGGGGCTTTGCCCTCAAGGTTTTGGGCCGAAGGCCGAACGAGGGGCATAGCCCCAACTTGAGCAAGGCGCTGACGGCGAGGCAGAGCCTCGCCTCACATCAGGCGGCGAAGCCGCAACTAACGAGCCATCAATTCTTCGATCTCTTCAGCCTGCTTCGGAACCTTGTTCGTCAAAACTCTTGGCCCATTGTTCGTACACAGCACGTCGTCTTCGATGCGCACACCGATGCCGAGGTACTGTTCCGGAACGTCCTTCGTGTTAGGCGAGATGTAGAGGCCGGGCTCGACGGTCATTACCACCCCGGGCTCGAGCGGCCGCGATTCCTGACCAAAGTAATACTTGCCAACGTCGTGAACGTCGATACCGATCATGTGACCAAGCCCGTGCATGTAAAACTGCTCGTGCTTCTTTTCTTTGATCAGCTCTTCCGGATCACCCTTTAACAAACCAAGCTCGACCATGCCTTCAGTCAGCACTTCGATCGAATGCTGTTTCAACTGATCGTGCGTCACGCCCGGACGGACCATCTCGACGCACGACATTTGCGCCTTCAAAACGAGATCGTAAATCTCGCGCTGCGCTTTCGAATAACGGCCGTTGATTGGAAACGTGCGCGTGATGTCTGAAGCGTAACCCTTGTACTCAGCCCCGGCGTCGATCAGCACCAGATCGCCGTCGCGCAACTCGGCGTTGTTGTTGATGTAGTGAAGCACCGTGGCATTTGGACCACCACCGACGATTGAAGTGTAAGCCGGACCAGCAGCGCCACGCTGGCGAAACACCTGTTCGATGAGCGCTTCAACCTGATATTCCTTCATGCCGGGCCGCACCGCTTTCATCGCTTCAACGTGCGCTTCGGCAGCAATGTCCGCAGCGGTTTGCATGATCTCGAGCTCTTCCGGGCCCTTCACTACACGCATCTCGTGAATGATCGACGCCGGGTCGACGATCGTTTGCGGTGGATGAATCGGCTTGCGGTTCACACCGCGCATAGCCGCAATCTCGCGAACTATCGAGTCGTCGAGGTCGCGATTCACACCAAGCCGGTAGTACAGAGTATCCGTGTCGATGAGTATCTCGCGCAGCTTGCTGTTGAACTCTGCGATGGGAAACGCGGCGTGCGCGCCAAACTCACTCACCGCGCCTTCGACACCGGCGCGCCGTCCGTCCCAGATCTCCCTTTCCGGATCGTGCGGCCGGACAAACAACACGTACTTGTTCGTATCAGAGGGTTTGATTACGGCGATGGCGTCCGGCTCTTCGAAACCGGTCAGGTAAAAGAAGTCGGAATCCTGACGAAAACGGTAGTTGGTGTCGTTGGACCGGGTGGCCTCGCGTGCGCCCGGAATGATGGCTACCGACTGAGGCACCATGCGCCGAATGAACTCTTCAAGCTGCGATTTGATCATGGGCGGCATTGTACCTGAACCACTGATTTAATAGATAATCACGCCTGAACACAGTAATGTGTGGGTTTGCCACGTTCTCTGCGTACCTCAGCGGTCCTCTGCGACTCTGCGGTAAACGAACCGCAAAAACATATAAACCGCAGAGCGCAAAGGACCGCCAAGGTACGCAGAGAGGAAATTAAGACACCACTCTGAACAGCGATGAGCACGCAAACGCTTCCAGCAGAACAAACGCGCCAGATAGTTTCACGCGATCCGTCGACTGGCGAAGAGATCGGTCGCGCGGCACTAATGAACGCGGATGACGTCGCTGCTTCCGTTCAATTCGCGCGCACGGCGCACTCCGCCTGGGCGGCACTTTCGTATCCCGAGCGTGCGCGTTACATTTTGCGCGCGCGCAAACTGGCCCTAGCCCAGACCAACGAGATCGCCAGCCTCATCACACGCGAAACGGGCAAACCGCCGGTCGAAGCGATCTCGATGGAGATCGTTCCTACGTTGGATTTTATGAATTACTTCGCGCGCAACACTGAGGCCTTGCTGAAGGGACAGAAGATCGACATCGGCCAGTATGGGTTGATGGGCCGATCGTCGTACATCTTTTATAAACCACTCGGCGTTGTCGGGATCATCTCGCCCTGGAATTTTCCCTGGGCCACTCCGCTCGATGAGATCGTCATGGCTCTGATGGCTGGAAATACTGTCGTGCTAAAGCCAAGTGAGTTGACGTCGCTTACCGCGCTCAAGATCGGCGCGATTTTCAAGGAAGCTCAACTGCCGCGCGGTGTGTTGGAGATCGTTACCGGCGACGGTTCGACCGGCGCCGCTTTAGTCGAAGCCGGTGTGAACAAGATCATGTTTACGGGCAGTGTTGCGACCGGCAAGCGCGTCGCTGAAGGGGCTGCGAAGCGTTTGACTCCAGTGGTGCTGGAACTCGGCGGCAAGGACCCGATGATCGTTCTAGAAGATGCAAAACTCGAGAACGCTGCGAGAGCGGCGATCTGGGGCGCTTTCTGCAACTCGGGACAGGCGTGCGCGTCCATCGAACGCTGCTACGTGCATGAATCGATCGCGCGACAGTTTATCGATCTCGTCGTGAAAGAGACGCGCGCGTTGCGACAGGGCGAACCGTCGGCTGAAGGCGTCGACGTCGGAGCGATGACGAATGAGCGACAGTTGAGGATCGTCGAGAGTCATGTCAGCGACGCTGTTAAGAAAGGCGCGCGATTGGAAACGGGTGGCAGCCGCGTCGATGGGAGCGGTGGGTGGTTTCACCAACCGACGGTCGTGACGGATGTGGATCATTCGATGGCGATAATGACGGAAGAAACGTTTGGTCCAGTCCTCCCGATCATGACGTTTAAGACGGACGACGAGGCCGTGAAGCTGGCGAACGACAGTATCTATGGCTTGACCGCGGCAGTGTTCACGAGCGACATCCGTCGCGGACGCGACTTGGCTGAACGAATTGACGCCGGAACGGTGATGGTTAACGAAGTGGTCTACACGCATGCCGTGGCGCAAACCCCGTGGGGTGGGGTGAAACAGAGTGGATATGGCCGGACACACGGTCGACTGGGGCTGCTCGAGATGGTCACGCCACAGCATATTCACGTGAACTCCGTCCCGTGGCTGCCCGATGTCTGGTGGTTTCGTTATACAAGGGAGGCGGGAAAACTGTTTCGCGGCTTTGCTCGCCGGTTCACCACGGGATCCGTGTTATCTGCGTCTCCCCTTCTGCCACAAATAATTCGTAGACTCTTCGAACGCCGGTAATCCGTTTTTCCTGTGATTTTTGGGAACCCACGAATTTCCCCATCAACCATTGGTAAGTAGTTCGTCGTCATCCGGCGGCCTCCCAAGTTACTACTGAGTTCAAATCTGACCAGCCAGAAACCTCAATTGGAGCACGTTTATCCACGGCTTTAAGCTGAGCACGCGGGCTTTGCACAAAAAGTCGCAAATTTGATTCGTTTTCTCTGCGGCGCTCTGCGTATCTTCGCGGCCTCTGCGTTGAAATGGCCGTAAAACGCAGAGACGCAAAGATTAGACGGAGGACCGCAGAGAAGATTCGTCGCAAAAACTGCCTTTTTGTGCAAAGCCCCTGAGCACGTGTAACTAAGCCGCTCTTTCGGTAAAATCCGTGTTCTCTGTGTCTCGCAACACAGAAAATACGGATTTCAGCATGTCTTTCTGGCAAAACTACATGTACCGGCGTGAACGCTGGTATCACCGACGCGACAACAATCGTCTAGTTCGACCGCTCGATTGGGGCCTGTCGTACATTGTCGATCACGTCAATGGCGACGATCCGCGAGAACTTTTCCGGCAACACACGCGGCGCGTGATGCAGTCGAGTGACGAGTTTTACGCGCTACCTGAAATCACTGACTATCGACTCAAAGGCGACCAGCTCACCTGGACCAGCGCCATCCACACTCCCTCGGCCGAGAACAATGTCGCCCACGCCCGCTTCTTTCCGGCAACGAGCAAAAATGGAAGCAGGCCGCGCGATGCTGTCGTCGTACTACCGCAGTGGAATGCACAGCCGGAGAGTCACGTTGAGGCTTGCCGGATCTTCAACTTCATCGGCATGTCGGCATTGCGCCTCACGCTGCCGTATCACCTGCAACGCAAACCACCGGAGCTCGAACGCGCCGATCACCTCGTGAGCACGAATGTCGGCCGGACGATCCAGTCGATGCGACAAGCGGTGTTGGACACTCGTGCCGCAGTGCGTTGGTTGAAGAATGAGGGTTACGAACGAGTCGGGATTCTCGGCACAAGCGTTGGATCGTGTATAGCGTTTCTGGCGTTTGCTCACGAGCCGGACCTCGCGGCCGGGGCGTTCAATCACGTCTCGGGCTACGTCGCGGATGTCGTGTGGCATGGTCTGTCCACCACGCACGTGCGCGCAGGTTTCGGCGATCACGTGACGCTTGATGAGTTGCGCGAATACTGGGAACCGATTAGTCCGTTTCCATTCATGTCGCGAGTGGCGCAAATGGACCGAAGGCCGATTCGCTTCATCATCGCGCGTTACGATTTAACGTTTCCTCTTGATCTCTCTCACGCGGCGATTGCCGAGGCGCGAAGGTTCAATCTCCCACTCGACGTGGTGTGGCTTCCGTGCGGTCACTACACCACTGGCGAACTTCCGTGGAAGGCGATCGACGCCTGGAAAATCGCTACGTTTTTTAGAAAACAATTTGGGAAGAATTGAACGTCGACTCGCGTCATTTCGCCAAAGGAAACATCGGTTCGATGTCGACCGGCACGTCCTTTAGCTTATCCAGCGCCTGCTGCATCGGTGGTCTAATCACGGCAAACTTGTCGAGCATCGCTTTCGCCTTGTCGTAAGAACCTTCGGCCTCGATCGTGAGCAACTCGCTCGTCAGTTTGCGCACGCTGTCTTTGATCTTCGCGTGATCGATGCTGAACGTCCCGTTGGCCTCGTTGAACTTAATCGCGCCTTCGTCGGTCAAGTAATTAAACTGCATCGCAACACCGCGGCCGTGTGCTTCGGTGATACCAAACCGCACGGAACGAAACATACTCGCCAGATATGTCGCGTAGAGCGTTCGCTCCATGCTCTTCTCGATAATGCCGCGATCAATCATGAAATGGAGCGCCCAAAGTCCAGTCATATCCGCTTTCGCCTCTTCAATCGCCGAATAAAGCTCCTTTAATTGCTTCCGCACGGTCGTTTCCTGTCCATCGATCTTGATGTTGTGTGGGCCAAGGCCGTGCATTAGCTCGTGACAAAGGATATGTGTGAAGAACGAATCAAAAGCGAGCGCTGACTGATCCGACGGCGCGAGCACGACGCGCGAGATCGGCACCAATGTCTTGTTGAACTTCGCGTCCTGCGTGTTCTTCAGCATTACGCGCTTCGAACCTTTTTCCTTGATGACGCGCTCGTCGTTTGGAAGATTAAATGCCGCGGTTTGCACGCCGCTATTTCCTTCACCTGAGCTAAACACCAGGTTCACGACGCGGATCGGAGAAGCCGCGCCGAGTTTCGGATTGCGATAACGCGGATCAATCGGGAGGTTGTTTTCCAGCTCCTGCAAATGGCTGCTGAACTTCGCGAGCTTCGAGGTCTCAGCATCGTCGCGGAGCGTGACGTAGGCTTCGAATGCCGCTTTATAACTAAACAGCTCGTCTTCGTAGGTTTCGTACGGACCAATAGTGACGTCGATCGAAGAGTCGAGATCCATCCACGCAACGTCGCTGGCATAGTAATCGTCGGAACCAAACGCGTCGGCGCGTTTATTGAGAAAATTTCTTAGCGTGGCGTTTGTAGTGAGTGCAGCCGCTTCACGCAGCAGCTTCGCTGCGGGTTCGAGCAGATCCTTGTACGCCTGGCTGTAAGGCACGATGGTCAGCTTTTTGTCGTTCCCGCGGCGGATCAGGTGAAAGAAGCCCGTCGCCTTTTGCTTTTCAGCTTCGGGTAGCGATTGCAACCACGTGTTGAACTCTTCCTTTGTCATGTCTTCGGGATAGTAGTTCGCGCCGTGCGGCTTTTCGGGGACGCCTTCGATAAACGGATCTTTGTTGTCGAGACGCGACCATGGACCATCGTTGATGTAGAAATAGTGCAGACGACTGCGCCCCACGGCCGATTTGTCGGCTTGCAGCTTCTTTTCGAGCGCTTCGTTACCGCTCCATACTTGTCGCAAGAACAACGGATCGAGCAGCTTCGCAGCGGCGATGATCTTGTCGAGCGCCTGGCGATCTTTTGGCGTCAGTTTCGAGGTATCGGCAGTCAAAGTGGTCGGGGCGAACCGCGCAATTTTGCGTGCGAGCTCAGGATCGCCGTCTTGTGCAGTCACAAAAACTGAACTCAACACGATGGTTACAACGAAACACACTGTAAGTTTCAACAACATAATAGCTTTTCCTCTTCTGCCTTTTCGTGGCTCATAACGCTGGCCGGTTCTTGAGAATTTTTACAAACGAGGCCGAACGCAATTCCGGCAAAGTCAAACCCGAACGCTCAACCGCTTCGGCTTCCGTGATCGCACCGCAATTAACAGCGCGCAGAAAATAATTCAGCAGGCCCTGCCCGGTCGCGGCGTCATCAAAAACATCGCCGACTAGCGTCGCTTTCGCAGCTTTCTCGACGAAGTTTTTCAATCGTTCCGAAGCGGCGTCGAGGCTTTCGAGGAAGAAAGCATACACGGCAGCGTAGCGTGTGGGGAGTTGCGCCGGGTGCAGGTCCCAACCCTGGTAGAAGGCGTTCACCAGCGAATGCTGAATGTGATCGTAATGGAGCTTCCACGCGCGATGCACGGTTTCGCGGTTTTCGTCGATCTGCTCTTGCGTCAACGTGCCACCTTCAGCAGCGCGATGCGGTGCGACCGGCATGATGTTTGTCGCGCCGTCGGACAACCACACTCCCGTGCCCGCAAAAGAAACCTGCATCATCTGTTTCGCAAAATCGCACGCCGCGTGGAGCATGTGTTGATGCGCGGCAGTGATGCTGCACCCAGCGGTGTAGTCGTAGGTACCGAAGTGGGCGGCGATGCATCGTCCCTGGGCTTCACTGAGCAGTAGTGGAAGATTGAGTTGACCACGATGATTGATAATTGATTGCGTCGTCTCGATCATCATTTCGAATTTCAAACTACCCTCGTCGAGACCGGTCTTTTTCTCCAATTGCTTCAACAGCGCCACGAGCGCAGCAACTTGTTCAGGTATCGTGATCTTCGGGAGCGTCACAACGAAGTTATCGGGCAGCTGCCCGTTGTTTCTTTCGACGAGGTTGGAAACAACGATATCGAGCGTGCGGAAACTTCGGGCCCGCAACTCTTCGTTGAATGGCTTGATGCGAATGCCGATGAACGGCGGAAGCGTGCGATTCTTGTGACCCTCGGCGACCTCCGCCGCGGCTGAAGCGGCATGCCCGTCTTCCTCCGCGTCCGGTCGATTGCCGTAGCCATCTTCGAAATCGATCCGAAAGTCCTCGACTGGTTCCCGCTGCAACTTCTCTGTGACGCGCTGGTAGATTGTCGAGTGCAATTCCGCGTCCTCGATCAGGTCGATAGCTTTGGCGAATGTAGCGGCGTCGGGCGCAAACTGCTCCAACGAACGGCGGGCGAGTGAACCGAGCCGGTGGGCGGAATCAGATTTGAAGAGGTGGGCGCCGCCGTAGACCGTGTGGACGGGCTGGCGCCGTCCAGTTTCACCCGGATAATGCCGCGCAAACTGCTCGTTCGCCTGGCGCAGGGGTTGGATGATTTCGTCTATGTTCATTAACCGTATTCCTCACCGCGGTCGTTCACGAAATAGTTTGTTGACATAGCGGCTTTTGCTTCGCTAACCTTCTTAAGAGCCTTCCCGAGGGTTCTGCCCTAATTCTTCACCACTGTCAACCAACCAAGCGATCCTGGATACGCGGAGGGATAATCATGCGGAGACTCATTGTCGTTTTGGGCTGCGGTTTAGTGTTGTTCTCGCAGACCGCGATCGCGCAAGTGAGACATGGCGGGAAGATCGAATCGAAGTACGACGGCTTCACTTATGAAACCCTGATGCGGCTGGAAAAAATGAAGGTCAGCTGCGACGGATTTAAAGACAAATTCACAGATGGTTGCGTGAGTATCGAAGTCACTTTGCATATGCCGGGCATGCAACTCAATCACGTCCGCAACGTGACGCTGATGGTCGTCTTCGAGAACCAGGATTGGGTACGCATGCATCCACCTGAAGAACGAGACCTCTCGATATCCACTTACGACAAGACATACAGATTCGGTCGAATGGAGCTCATCACGAACAAGAAACCTGGAACCTGGGACACGAAGATCGAGAGACTGCAGGCCAGCATCCCTTACGAGACGTTCAAGAAAATCATCGAGTCGGACACAATCGAGATTCAGGTCGGGAATGGCGCCGTGATGTTACGGGAGAAAAATATCGCCGCCCTGCGCGATCTCAACAATCGTGTACTCGTGCCGCCGGCAAACAGCACTACTGGCACATCTGCCAAACCTTCAACGCGTTCACGGGGTAAATGAGCATCAGGATTTGAAGCAGCAAACTGTCGTGTATCCAGATCAGTAGGACCACCTCAAGCAGTAGAAAGAGAATCAGCGAGCGAAACCACCCAAGTTTACGGGCGATTAGAACGCCGGCGATCGCGCAGAATAGATCGCCCAGCGAGTTAACGACTGTGTCGCCGGTATAACCGAGCGCTGCCGTCTGTTCGCGATAACGGTTGATAACGAAATCAGTGTTTTCGAAGACTTCCCACACCGCCTCAAGGACCGCCGCCAGACTTAGCTGCCAGGCTGGTGAGATGTTCCTGAAGAGAAGCGCCACGAGCCAGAAGAGCAGAAACCCGTGAAGAATGTGAGTGAAGCTGTATGGATCGAAGAGTTGTTGCGAATTCTCCGAGCTGCACGTGTCACCCACCCAGACGCGAAACACACCACACTCGCAAGCCAACAATCGCCCTTCGGCCCACAGCGCCAGCGCCGTGAGCGGTACGAGCAGAACGATCACCAGCACCGGTTTTGTGAACGCCGATTTCACAGATTCGGCCAGAGAGTTTACTTGTTTAGCGCGTGTTGTGGGTGGATAAAAGGTCGAAAAGAAATTGGCAGTCCACAGTGAATCTTCGCAACTTTTTGCTGACGCTAGGGGCTAATGCTTAGTTTCTTGCAACGGTTTCGAGACGCGGTTTAAGCTTCCTTGTTGTTTTGCAGATTTATTCACGGCCTCAATTACGAGACTTCGAAGAGCGTTGGGGCCATAACCTTCGTACTTCTCAAATTGCGGTGACGGATCTAGAGCAATGATACGTTTGTCGCCGAACTCATATGCTGTCAGGATTGAATAATCGAGTTCTGGGGTTGGTTTGAGAAAAAACAAGTATCGCGAGCCCATGCGAGGCATACCACCCGTTCCGACTCTGTAGAGTAGTTTTCGCCCATCTTGGTAACGTACGTAACCACCCAGTCGTTCGACAGTCATTTCAGACGCGGGCAACGAAGATTCAGCTTTTATCACTTCAACGAGGCGTATAGTGAACTCTGAATATACTCCCAATTTGTCTTCGGAGAGATGAGCTTCGGATTTCGAGACATCGCCTATTACGATAACCGGACTCTGCTCCACTGGAAGTCCAGGAAAATCGAATTGATTATGAGGCACAATTAGTCCCCCGCCCATGTCTGGTTCGGGATTTAGGCTAACCAGGCCCAGTCCATTCTTCCGTTTTTGTTTCTGCTTTCGTTGAGCTCGTTTGATCGGGTCAGTTGGCTCCGCTTCGTTGAACTCCGCTGTCGGAAAATGTTTCTTTTTTTCTTCCTCGCGCGCTTTCCATTTAGCCTGGTCCTGCTGATTTTGCGAGGGGGTGGGTGGAGGAGTTTTAGTAGGCCCAGAAAACGTTATGCCAGTTCCACCCACGAAAACCATTGCAAGAAGAGTATGAGTGAGTTTGTAAGTGTCTTTCACTCCGCGGCACCTGGATTGAAAAATGGACTGGCGAAAAAGGCCTCGGGAGCTACCTCCGCGTTCGTGACTTTTTTGCAGCGCATACGGGACAATCTTCGCAACCTGTTGTTGACGCCAACGCTCAGTTGGTTGCAACAGTTGCAGCAGTGCTTTCGTCCGGTTAAATCTCACTAATCGGCCAACGAGGTGAAGTGGCGGGTACGCCCTAGCAGGATAGGGCGGCTTTTGCTCAGTCAAGCCGACTTACTAACAGCACATCCCACGCCCAACGGCCCACGTTCGGACAATCCATTCTGATTAACATCCTACCACAGTAGCAAGGATGAAAAGACCGCGTCGGACGACGTAATTACGCCATCAATATTTTCCGCCGTTTGCTGGTTTATCAAACTCCATAAGGGCGAGGAACCGTTTTTCTTTACACCGGCAGGTGGTTCAGGTTGAGGGGTAAACTCACCAAACAACTCCTTACCATCGGTGATAAGGCCATCGAAGTTACGATCCAACGCCAGCCACGTATCATCGCTGCCAGCCGGGGGTCCAAGATAGACGTTCTGCTGTTCCATTAACATTGAGGTCAAACGTAACCCCACCAGCCAGACTAGTAAGGTTAAAGCCATTCCCGAGTACGTCAATGACGATCGGGGTTTGCGTGCAGCAACCCATAAAACACTGTCCTAGGCAAGTTGCTTCTGTGCAACCTGAGCATCCGCCTCCATCGGCACCAGTATCTCCCTGGCAAACCCCTGTAAATTGATTACATATATTGCTACAGCACTCAAAATTCCAATTACAGCAATACCATCTGTCAGATCCTGGGGGTGGTTGCGTGCCTGTCGTTACATTAAAAACAACATGTGCATCAGGGTTAGCGTTTTGCCAAGTCGTAAAACCAGATGCAATAGCGCTACGTTCTGGATCAGTAGGAAAGTCGTTCGGATTTAAAAAGACGGTGACTCTTGTTGGGTTGCTAGCAGTACCCTGAGCCCATGCAGCACCGTTGGTGCCTGATTGTACTGGCGCGGTTTCACAGGGAATATCTTCAAGAGCGTTTAAGTATTTACCAGTGCCAATTAGCGGCCACAAGGGCGGCTAAGACGCATAGGGTGGGAAACCTCTTCATGATTCTTACCTAAGCTCTTTATAGCTTGGCTTTACTTCGGAGTTCCCTCAAAAAGGTCGCTTCATCGGTGTTATTGTAGGTATTCAGCTTTGGTAGGTCGTCCAACGGATGGACTTTGCCGTCTCGTAACTCGTAACCGGTCATAATCTCAAAGTCCGATTCACCACTTATGTTTGTCAAGAAGAGCACATACCGCAATCCAACTTGAGGCATATCTTGTTCAGCAATCGTGTAAAGGTGTAATCGACCATTAGGAAATCTCACCCGACCCCCATCACGTTCCACTTCAATTACGGAACCGTCCGACAAGGGAAGATTGTTCGAACTCTTCAAAATTTCATTCACCTGAACGGTAAAAACAGAATAGACACCCGTTTTATCATTAGATAGATAGGCATGAGCATCCGAAACTTGGCCCACAAGAACTACTGAACTCTTATCAAATGGAAAGGCTGATAAATTCCGGTCGACATAATCCACACGAACCATGCTGTCAGAAACTGAGTTTGGATGTACCCGCCAAGATGACTTGTCATACTTCTTCCCTCTAGCTTGACGTTTGGCACGCTGGACAGGGTCTTTAGGTTCGACAGCGGAATAATCGGCTATTGGAAATCGGTTCTCATTAAATGGTCTTCGTTGCGTCTTAGCATTTGACTTTTCTTCTTGACCTTTACCAGGAACGCTAATGAGAATTCCGGCCAGGACAAAAGCTAAGAGAACCACAAGTCCAAGAACCGTTTTGCGTGCCATGAGAAATTACCTCGTTTATGCACCAGCACTAAGGATTTAAGATTAAAGACGGGAGGATTTTGGATTTCAGCATAATGAGATTTCCCTAATAATGCGAAGCGGGTCACGGGGGAATCAGGCAATAAGGGAGGCGTTGCCTATACGCCCAATAGTGATCCGCGTCAATAGCTAAAGAGTGATAAAGAGTGATCTTTATACCAGTCGCAGATGGTCTGTAAGTTGTTGAAAGGAGTTGGCAGCGCATACGGGACTCGAACCCGTGATCTCTGCCTTGAGAGGGCAGCGTGTTAACCGACTACACCAATGCGCCGCAGCGGAGTGGAATTATAGGAGTCTATAGACGCAATCCGCAAGTTCAAGCTCCGGCCTCGCTATCGCCTCACTCAATTCCCAATATTCGCCTGCCTTCGTCGAACTGACGCTGACTTTCGTCTCGAGACTTACCGAATTGTGCCCCAAGGCGAAGAAATCTTTCCTCGAAGGTCTTGGCGTCAACGATCGACTCGTCGGATGCGAGCCGCATCTGTAATTTCAAAAATTCGTGGGATTCCAGCTCTTTTCTCAACGACGAAATCAGCAGACTCATGCCTTTCCGGTGCTGCTCGTTGGTCACCAACGCAATTGCCTGCTCATACTGCGGGATCGCTTCATTAGTCAGTCGTGCCTCCTCATTTAGGATATTCACGATCTTGTCTGCGCTCGTTTGTAACGCGGCACGATTCGCCGGAAACTGTTCCCGATTCTCGGCCGAGAATGCCTTCACGTATACGTCGGTCCACTCGTTACTCGTTTCAGCGGTCTCAGCCCATACAGCGTTCGCTTTTGCAAATATGGCTGCGGCTTCCTTCTCGCGCGAAGCAGACTTACAGCTGCAGAGACCCATCACCAGAAGAACCAGCAGCACTACTCGGAATGTTCTCATCTTGTTCGAGCCTCGTTCCAACCCGCCATCGTCAGGATAACTGATGAATAACATTTCGGAACACAGATTTATCGGATTAATTGCTATACTTCACTCGCTCGGACTACCTGATCCTTAGCCGGTGAATTAATCTAGTCGTTTCTATGAACGTCGTTGTGCTGCGGGAAACGCAGGCGGGTGAGGCGCGCGTCGCGCTCATGCCCGAATCTGTCAAGAAACTGGTCGCGCTCAAAGCCACCGTCCACATCGAACGCGGAGCCGGTCTCAACGCCGCTCGCATCGACGCCGATTTTCAGGAAGCCGGCGCTCAACTTTCATCCGACCGCGAAGCGCTGCTCGCCACAGCCGACGTTCTCGCCGTCGTCAATCGACCTCGCGCTGAAGACTTTTCCCTACTCAAGCGAGGCGCCGTCGTAATCGGTTTCCTCCGCCCACTCGACGAACCCGCACTCTTGCTGCCGGCAATCGATCGCAACGTGACCACGTTTTCAGTCGAACTGATTCCCCGTATCACACGCGCGCAGGCTATGGACGCGCTTTCGTCGATGGCGACTGTGGCCGGTTACAAAGCGGTGCTAATCGGCGCCGCACACATTCCGCGAATGTTTCCGTTGCTGATGACCGCCGCCGGCACGGTACCTCCCGCAAGAGTGCTCGTTCTCGGTGCGGGCGTCGCCGGACTCCAGGCGATCGCCACCGCGCGACGTTTAGGAGCCGTCGTAGAAGGTTACGACGTGCGCGCCGCGGCAGGCGAACAAGTGAAATCTTTAGGCGCAAAATTTCTCGAGGTCGATCTCGGCGGCATTAAGACTGAAGACGCGGGAGGTTACGCAGTCGAACTGTCTGACGAAGCAATGGACCGCGGGCGCGCGCTGATCGCGGAGCACGCTAAGAACGCCGACGTAATCATCACCACGGCACAGGTGCCCGGCCGCCGCGCGCCGCTGCTTATTACGGAAGCCGCCGTGGATGGAATGAAACGCGGTTCGATAGTCATCGACCTCGCTGGTTCAACGGGCGGTAACTGCGCGTTGAGCCAGGCAGACGTAACGATCGAACGCGATGGCGTCACGATCGTCGCGCCTACAAACTTGCCCGCGACTGTTCCCGTCCACGCTAGCCAGCTCTACTCGCGGAACGTCACGTCGTTTCTCTCGTTGCTGATCAAGGATGGGCAATTGCATCTCGATATGAACGACGACGTAGTTGGACCATCATGCGTGACGCATGGCGGCGAAGTGGTGAATCAAAGAGTGGCCGCGGCACTCAATGCGCCAATGATTAATCGGGAGTAAAAATGGATGACGCATGAAAGCTTGATCTCGGCGCTTTATGTTTTCGCGCTGGCCGCGTTTCTTGGATATCAGGTGATCTCGCGCGTGCCGCCGCTCTTGCACACGCCGCTGATGTCGGCAACGAACGCGATCTCCGGTATCTCGCTGGTCGGTTCGATCGTCACCGCCGGCGCCGGTCACAGTACGACCAGCACGATCCTCGGTTTCGTCGCCGTCGTTTGCGCCAGTACGAACGTGGTTGGCGGGTTCGTGATCACCGATCGCATGTTGAAGATGTTCAAGCGAAAAGATCTGACTAAAAAGGATTAATGAACTTGGAGCTTTGTGCTTTGTACTTTGTTCGCTGCGGAGCGGACTCAACAATGAACTAAGCACGAAGTACAAAGCTCCCTGGTAGCCCGATAAGAACCAAAACGGACCTTGCAAATCTACTTCATCGAACTCAGCTACCTGCTCGCTTCAATTCTCTTCATTCTCGGATTGAAGGGCCTGAGCCATCCCGAGACCGCGAAGCGCGGCATGCATCTCGCCGAATTTGGCATGTTGATGGCCATCATCGGCACGCTGATGCATCACGAGATCGTCACCTACACGTGGATACTCGTTGGGTTAGCCATCGGCTCAGCGGTCGGACTCATGATGGGATTCTGGGTCCCGATGACCGCGATGCCGCAACGAACCGCGTTGTCGCACGCCTTCGGCGCCCTCGCTGCCGCACTCGTCGGCGTTGCCGAGTATCTGAAACACCCGCACGATCTTGACACCATTACCATGAGCGCACTTGGTTTCGAAGTGATGCTCGGCTCCCTCACAACCACCGGAAGTCTGCTCGCGTTTGCAAAGCTGCAGGGTATGGTGCGCGGCACGCCAATGACTTACAAGGGGCAGAACATCTTTAACATGCTTCTGCTCGTGGCAACTGTCGGCATTTTTATCTATCTCGTAATCAATCCCGGTTCGATGCCGTTGTTCTTTACGATGGCGGGACTCGCATTCCTCTTCGGACTGTTGCTGGTGATGCCGATCGGTTCTGCCGACATGCCGGTCGTGATGTCGTTGTTGAACTCTTACGCGGGCCTTGCATCAGCAGCGACTGGATTCGTGCTCAACAACAAGGTGCTGATCATCGCCGGCACGCTCGACGGTTTCTCCGGATTCATTCTCTCTATCCTGATGTGCCGCGCAATGAACCGTTCGATCTGGAACGTTTTGTTTGGTGCGTTTGGCAGCGCTTCAACCGCAGAAGCCGGCGGCGAGCAACAAGGCTCGATGCGCGAAGTAGGCCTCGACGATATCGCGACGCAACTGGCCTACGCGAACAAAGTCGTCTTCGTCCCCGGATACGGTCTCGCGACAGCCCAGGCCCAACACGCGGTTCGCGAACTCGCCGACGTCCTCGAAAAACGTGGCGTCACGGTGAAATATGGAATCCATCCTGTCGCCGGACGTATGCCGGGACACATGAACGTACTGCTCGCCGAAGCAAATGTTCCCTACTCGTCGCTTTACGAACTCGAACAGATCAATCCGGAGTTTGCGACGACCGACGTCTCGGTAGTGATCGGCGCGAACGACGTCGTCAATCCAGACGCGCGCGACAATCCGTCGAGTCCGATCGCGGGCATGCCGATCCTCGAAGTCGATCGTTCGAAGTCGGTGGTGGTTTTGAAGCGTGGCCAGGGCAAGGGCTTCTCCGGACTCGAGAACCCTTTGTTTTTCAAGCCGGTCACAGGCATGCTGTACGGCGACGCGAAAGACACGCTGACCCGCCTTGTGCAAGCTGTGCAACAAGCATAAAGCGTGAACTTTGTGCTTTGTGCTTTGAACCAAGTACAAAGAACCAAGAACCAAAAACAAAGTCTCGCGCATCAAACATGCTGGTACTTAGTGCTTAGTACTTGGTACATTTTTTTGACCACGCGCGAGTCCAAGAACAATGACCGAAAAAACGAAGCACTAAGTACAAAACACCAAGGACAATTTTCTGGAGAACGCATGCGAAGATTCTTATCCGCTATCGTGCTGGCGAGTCTACTCGTCACCACTTTTCCTGCAACGATGCCCGCGACTTTTGCGCAGCGCGCTGCTGAGAGAAGTAAGAGGACCGCGGCCACTCAGCGTGGCGTTGACACCATTGCCGCTAATCAGATCAAAGACTATCTGACGTTCATCGCCTCCGATGAAATGGAAGGACGAGATACTCCTTCGCGTGGTCTCGACACAACGGCGAAATTTCTAGCGATGAATCTCTCGCGCTGGGGTTTCAAACCCGCCGGCGATAACGGCACGTTCTTTCAAAAGATCGATCTACTGCGAAATCGGACTGATGGCGGCAAAACAAAAGCGGAATTCAACGACAGGGTATTGACGCTGGGCACTGATTACATTCCGGCATCAAGGCCCGGAAGTGTTTCCGGCCAGCTTGTGTTTGCGGGCAATGGCTGGTTCATGAAGTCACGAGAGATGGACGCTTACAAAGGCATCGATCCCAAGGGCAGGATCGCTCTGGTGTTCGGGTTACCGGCTGAACGTCCACGAGGAGCGACGGCCGCTGATTTCGGAAAGCCAGGTCAAGAGTACATGAACCCCGCCGAATACGCGCGTAGCAAAGGCGTTGCGGGAATCGTCTACGTTGCAGACGCTCGGTATATCACCACCTGGCAGCGATTCCAGACACGCGGCTCCGTCTCGGTCGCGAAGTTTCAAAATACCACTGTGGCGCCAACACTTCCTTCGATTGTGGTCTCGCGGGAGATAGCGAACGCACTAGTGGCCGGCGAAAAGGATGCTGAAAGCATCATCAACAATACTTCCGGCACTAACTGGCCGGCTCCGTTTCTGATGAACGATGAGAAGAAGATTACTTTGAATATAGCGAGCAGCACTGAGACCGTTCCGACGCAGAATGTCGTGGCCGTTTGGGAAGGCGGTGATCCAGCACTCAAATCGGAGTATGTCGCCCTCGGGTCGCATTACGATCACGTCGGCTCGGGTTGTCCTCCTAACGGCGAAGACAGGATCTGCAACGGCGCAGACGACGACGGCTCGGGCACGACCGCGATGCTCGCGATGGCTGAGGCGTTGGCTAAAGCTCCAACGCGCCCGAAACGTTCGATTCTATTCGTCTGGCATTGCGGAGAAGAGAAGGGACTGTGGGGTTCACGCTACTTCACCGAGTTCCCGACGGTTCCTTTGAATGCGATCGTCGCGCAGATCAACATGGACATGATCGGTCGAACAAAGACAGACGGCGATACCAACACGCGCAATAAGGATCTGACTGGTCCAAATTCGATCTACCTGATTGGCTCGACCATGATGAGCACTGAGTTGGGCGAGATCGTCAACACGGTTAACAAGTCGTATCTGAACCTGACGTTCGACACTCGCTACGACGACCCGAAGGACCCGGACCGTTTTTTCTATCGCAGCGATCATTACAACTACGCGAAGAAAGGGATTCCGATCATCTTCTTCTTCGACGGCGTGCACGAGGACTATCACCGTGCCGGAGATACGGCTGATAAGATCGATTATCAGAAGATGGAGAGGGTGACGCGGACGATTTACATGACGACGTGGGAGATTGCAAATCGTACGGCAAGGTTGAAAGTCGACAAGCCGTTGCCGGCACAGATCACCGTCAGTTAGTTTTTGCCTCGTTCTGTAGTCAACCGGCGGTATGCTTCGGCGCGTGAGAGACCCAACTCACGCGCCGCTTTCTTTAATGCGGCGCGATGATCGAGTCCGTCGCGTTCGAATTGATCGACGAGCGAAGCAACACTTCCAACTTCGTTCATTATCGCGCTCTCAAGTATGGTCCGATCGATTAGTAAAACAATCTCACCGCGCGCGTCTTCTTTTGAATAATGTTCCGCGAGTTCACTTAACCGCCCGCGTTTGATTTCTTCATGAAGTTTGGTCAACTCGCGAGCGACGACAGCTTCACGTTCGCCGAGAATTTGGTAAGCGTCTTTCAGGGTTCCTGCGAGACGATGCGGCGCTTCGTAAAAGATCAACGTGCCTGGCACAGAGCTTAATTCGTTTAGACGCGAACGGCGTGCGTTTGAACGCGCCGGCAAGAAACCACCGAAGAAAAATTCGTCAGTCGGTAGTCCGGCCGCGATCAGCGCCGAGATCAAAGCGCTTGGGCCCGGCACGGGGACTACTGCCAGCCCGTTCGCAATCGCTCCACGCACAAGCCGGAATCCCGGATCGCTGATCGACGGTGTTCCGGCGTCTGATACGACCGCCACATCTTTCCCCTCGCTCAAAAGTTCGACAAGTTGTCGTGCACGCTCTTGTTCGTTGTGTTCGTGGTAACTGATCGTTTTAGTGGAGATGCCGTAGTGCTGAAGCAGCTTCCGTGTATGGCGGGTGTCTTCGCACGCGATCAGCGCAACGTTCGTCAAAACCTCGATCGCGCGATGCGTGATGTCTGCAAGGTTACCGATCGGCGTCGCGACCAGATAAAGGGTGCCGGACGAGCGCATTTTCCGTTTGTCATTTTCCATTTTTCATTTGTTTTCAGGATACAGGCGTACCACCTGCTCTCTGAAATGAAAAATGAAAAACAACATATGGAAATGACAAAGGCCTCGGGGGAACCGAGGCCTTTTTCCTGGAGGGTATAACCGGCGGAATTACGGGATGCTGGGCTCCAAGCGCGGATTTACTGAGGGAATGGAATTCGTCTCATCCAATCGTCGATGCGTTCGCCAGATCGACGATAATCGTCATTGCGGCGGTAATCGCCATCGCGACGCCGATAGTCGTCATCGCGGCCATAACCACCGTTGTTGTATCTGAAACCGTAGACGTCGCCGATTAATCGCAACTCGCGCTGGATCTGCGACCACTCTGACGACAAGCGTCCATCAAACCAACGCGGTCGCGCGATGCGGTCTACTTCCTGACCTTCCTGCAACACGCGGCGCGCTTCGTCGGCGCTGCGGTTCAGGTCGCGGCCGTTGCCGACGCGTGATTTCAAATCGCCGACGGCATCACGAAACTCGTGGACCTGGTTGTTGATTCGATCTTCACGTTGTGAACCGTTGGCGCGGCTGCGGTCGAGCGCGCGGTCCATGTTCTTCTCAAAATCTTTGGTCAGGCGGTCCAATCGATGAACGGAGTCGCGCAGGGCGCGTTCGTCGTAGCGTCCGTAACCGTCCCTGTCGCGGTCGCGGTCTCGGTCGCCGCGTCCCCACTGGGCGGCCGCCGCAACCGGCAGGCATAGGGCGAGCAGAGCTGCAGCCATTATTGAAAACTTCAGTGTGTGTCGGTTCGTCATTTCTCTTTTCTCCTCAGTAGCACTTCGGCCCGACCGTGCTTTTGGCAACTGCCGTGCCCAGTGTCGAGATCCAGGTTTTGTTCGAGGAATTCCGGGGTAAGTCAGGGGGGCAGCGCCAAAAGGTGCACCGCTTGCCGGAAAAGGTGAAGGGTCAGCGGGGTTTGTCCAGGAGGATAGCGATGTGGCGGCGGATGTCCGACTCGTGCAGGTGCGGGCGGTTTTTGGTAGTGGATTTCCAGCCGGGCGCGCCGGAACTTGTTTTCGACAACAACAACTCCTCGCTTGCCGAGCGAATGCCCATGTGACGGATGTTCGCGCAGGCCAGACCGCCACCGTACACGATCCCGTCGCGCGGCACTCGCGGCCAGCCAGCCTCCACAAACAAGGTGCGAACACCATTAATGAGCGTTACAAGCTGGCCGACCATCGTCGATGTTCCAGTGCGAAATCGATGCCCCTCGGTTCTCGCGATCTTAATGCTCGCGCCGACCCGATTCGCGTCGCCCGCAGCAATCGTGAAGCTTTCGATCAACCAATGAACACCAGCCTTGCGCAAGAGATCGTTCGAATTCTTCAACGACAGATATTCGGCGACATCTTTGCGGCCGGCCAGGCGTGCTTTTTGCTCCGCCTCCGAGAGTGCTGCTGCCCACGCTTCTTCCAGTTCACTCATGTTTGTTTTTGTCTTTGTGATGGTATCATGAGCCTGAATCGTCCCCCACAAACCAACGCGCACCTGATGCCGAAACCGTTCAAAATGACGCCAAGCAAGCGAGCCTGGAAACGATTTTTAACCGCGTCGCGATACGTATTAATTGCCTTTGTAGCCGGCGGGCTTTTTCTCCTAATCCATGCGAACCCGTCGGCCCAATCGAAACAGGTTCAGTCACCGAAAAGCCATTTTAACGACGTCGCCGGGGTAATCGACGAACAAACTCGGACGCGCCTCGATGGCGTCCTCGAACGATTCAAGGAAAAAAGCAAGATCGGATTGTACGTAGCGGTGGTTGATACGACCGACGGTACCGCCGTGTCGGAGTACTCTCACCGACTCGCGCGCGAATGGAACGTTGGCGCGAAGACGAGTCGCGGAAAAAGCCTGTTGCTCGTCATCTCGGCAGCGTCGAAAACGTCTTTCACACAATACTCGCGCGCGGTCCAGACTGAATTACCCGACGGCATCCTGGGCGAAATGACTTACCGAATGAGTGGTCCATTGACCGAGGGCCGCTTTGCGGAAGCCGTCGAGACCGGGATTTATGTATTTGTTAACGCGGTCGCGCAAAAGATCGGTTTCAATGCGGCAGATCTCGAAAAGCCGGTGCTCACCGCCGAGGGCAGCACGAAAGTTAACGCGGCTGAGTCCGTTTTGATCACCGCAGAATCGCAGAAGTCGAGGCCCAGAGTCGTAAGCGAAGGGGGAAAGGTAGCAGAACCTGTAGCCACGCCACCCGAACCGGGTCCAAGCGAGTCGCCAACGCCGGCACCAACACCAAGCGAATCTCCGACGGCGGAACCAAGTCCAGTCGAGTCGCCATCACCCGAAACCACGCCGACAGAAACTCCAAAACCAGCAGTAATCGAGGAACTGCCCGAACCACCGACAAGGAATACTGAAGCACCCAAACCTGCAACGCCAAAATCCACGCGCAAGACGCCGGAAAAAGCAGCACCAGCACCCAAACGACTCACGCCGGAACAACAAGCAGAACTCGATGCCGATGAATCCGAAGAAGTCGAGCTGACGTTGACGCTACCACTAGCGAAACGCGCGGTCGCCTTGAAAAAGTTTCTTGACACTCACGCAGATTCGAAGTCGCGCGCGCGAGCGACGGAGCTATTGATCAGCACGCACGCAGGGCTCGGCGATCAGGCATTGAAAGCAGGCGATAGCGCCGGTGGCATTCAACAGCTTCAACAAGCAATCGATGAAGCCGACTCAACAGTTACCGACGACCTTTTCACAGGCGTGATCGCGCAAATCCCGATGAATCTTTACGTGCGCGGTGAACATGCGGCGGCTTTCCAGGCCGCGCAGAATATCGAGGCCAAATACGGCCAGGACGCAAAACGTCTGGTGAACCTCGCGGGTTTTTATCTAAACGTCGAACGCGGATCTGATGTTATCCGGCTTGGTGAAACGGCGGTGAAACTGGCGCCCGAGTTTGCCGAAGCCCATCGAATTCTGGCACTCGGCTATCACATCTCGCTGCGCCTGGACGAAGCCACCGCCGAATACAAACGGGCCCTCGATCTCGATCCGGCTTCGAAAGTTTCGCGCGTTAGTCTCGCGGATCTGTACCGCGCTTCAGGCAAAACTGAGGAAGCGCTCGCACTTTACAACGAACAGCTTGCGGCTGATCCCAAAGACCGAGCTGCCCGAGCCGGAAAGGTGGTCTCTCTTTTCGAGTTGGACCGTGCCGACGAAGCGAAGCGTGAACTGGAAGCTGCGCTCGCGGAAGAACCGCGCAACCTTCCGCTGCTGACCGGCGCCGCTTACTGGCTCACCGCGCACAACAACCACGAGAAAGCGGTGGATCTCGCACTGCAAGCTACCACCATTGAATCTCGTTACACCTGGGCGCAGATCGCGCTGGCCAGGGCGCTCATCGGAATGAACCGTCCACTTGAAGCCGAACGCGCGATGCGTTTTGCGCGAAAGTACGGCAAGTTCCCGACGTTGACTTATGAGCTCGCTAGCGTCTTGTCGTCGATGGGATTGTACGAAGAGGCGACGGAAGTACTGCGCGAATCGTTTTCGATCAAAGACGATCAGATCGAGACCCATCTTGCGGGTCATCTGCCTGCTAGTGATACCGGTTTTCTCGAACTGCTGGCGCCGGAACGTCGCGCAAGTATTTATCAGAAGACCGCGGCCGACACGCAGGTGAATGCTAAGACACTAAAAGCACTAATGGCATTCAATGCGGCCATCTCCGCTGAGACGATCGACGAGACTGCGGCAGTTGCGACTGCCCGGGAGTTTGCATCCGGCACGGACGGGATGCGCGCGTTTCGTCAACTCTATGCTGCCAGCCGTCTGTTGCGGCGTAACATCGCACTACCAACCGTGCTTGAACTTGCTGACGAAGCTCGAAAAGCCACCGACGACGCTCTGAAGGTACCGACTGCGACGATGGCGGTCCAGGCTGACGAATTTACAGCGTTGCGTGCACGCGCTATCGCCGCCGGAAACGTACCCGACGTCGCTGAGGCGCCGGCCGACGTGCTCGCAAAGATTCTCAAAGGACGCATCGAAGATCTCACTGGTTGGGCGCTTCTGGACCAGGGTAAACACGAAGAAGCGATTGCGCATTTGAAAGAAGCCGCGCAAACGCTGCCGGCGGGAACGCCGTCATGGCGCACGGCGCTATGGCATCTTGGCGCCGCGCTCGAACAAACGGACCAAAAACAGGAAGCGCTTGATTACTACATCAAGAGCTTCAACGCAGGCGATCCAGATCCGGTTCGACGCTCTGTCATCGAACAACTCTACAAGAAAATCAACGGCTCGCTTGATGGCATCGAGCAAAGGATCTCGGGAGTTGGTCCTGTCGCCACATCCACTGAACCTCCCGCCGCGACACCCCCGCCAACACCCGAAGTCACCGCATCTCCAACGCCGGTTCCGGAAACATCACCCTCACCAGAACCGTCGTCAACTCAACCGATGTCGGAGGAAGAGGCGTTAAGAATTGCCGCGACGCGGAAGCGTTCTAACGTCAGGATCACGGGGAGAGTGCTGGACGCAAATCGAGTCGGAATCGCAAACACAACGTTGGTGATGATTAGTCCGACGGGTATGGTGCTGACTTCGACGACAGACAACGACGGCAACTACTCATTCATGATAGCCGCGCCTTCGCAAAAGACGTATCGCATTATCCCTTCAAAAGATGGCTTCACTTTCACACCTGTGGACAAGACATTTGCGGGCTTACTGGAAGATCAACGCGAAATAGATTTTATCGCCACCAAACAGTGAAACACGGATGACACAGGCATGATCCGTGTCATCCGTGCTCATAGTGTCGGTTAACTTATCGTTCGTTCTGAGTTGGTCCAGCGACGAGCTTGCCCTCAGCGTCGTACACTTCAACCTTTCCGTACTTCGCCAGAATCTCACGCGCCTTCGACGCATCGCCAACCGCGACCACTTGCAGGTGGCCCAGGTCGATGTATTTCTGCGCCACTCGTTTAACGTCTTCAGCAGTAATCGCCGCTACTTTCTGCGGATAGGTATCCCAGTAGTCAGCGGGAAGATTGTAGAGCTTCTGCGTGATGATGTTTTGAAGCAAGAACTGCGGCTGCTCCAGCGACAACGCAAAGCTGCCGACAATTGCGCGCTTCGCATTTTCGAGTTCCTCAGCCGGCACCGTCTGATCACGCAACCGATTCAGCTCGTACATGAACTCCTTCATCGCGCCTTCGGTAACGTCGGTGCGGACTTCGGAGGCCGAAATCCACGTTCCACGGAAACGTGAGCCGCCAAAGCTGCTGTACGCGCCATACGTGTAGCCCTTGTCTTCGCGGAGGTTCAGGAAAAGCCGTCCGGATGGACCACCACCCAGTACACGGTCAGCCATCAACACCGCGAAGTAGTCTGGACTGGTACGCTCGATTCCGAGTGTTCCCAGTTGCAGGACAGTTTGCACCGAGCCGGGACGATCGATTAGCACAATTCGCGATGCGGATTGGGCCGGTGCCGGCGGTATCGTGGCCGCTGGAACGTCAGCCTTTTGCCAGTCGCCAAACGCCTTTTCAATCTTTGGCATCACCTCTTTCAACGTGACGTCGCCGACGATCGCGAGAATCGCATTGTTCGGACGGTAGTAGGTCGAGTGAAACTCCGCCAGGTCCTTGCTGGTCAGTTTCTGGATCGACTCGGCAGGCGTTGCCACCAGCGAAGCCGGATGCGTCGTGCCGTAAATTGCGCGCTGGAACTGCTCCGCCGCCAGGAACTGCGGGCTCGCTCTCTGGTTCTGAAGCTGGAACAACGTACGCGTTTTGTACTTGTCGATTTCGGCCTGCGAAAAGGCCGGGTTGCGAACGACGTCGGCAAAAAGCTCGAGCGATTGATCGAAATTCTCGACGAGGCCGGCAACGCTGACGGTGCTGGTCATTGATGACAGACCGGAATTGGCGAACAGCGTGGCGCCCAGTGCATCTACCTGTTCAGCGATATCTTTGCTGGACCGTTTCGCGGTGCCTTCACGTAATAATGAAGCCGTGGAACTCGCGACGCCGCGATAGTCAGGCTTGTCAGAAAGTCCGCCACTCAACACAACCATCTGCATATTGAAGGTCGGGACTTTTGTGCTTCTGAGCAAAACCACGCGCAAGCCGTTGGGCAACGACGCTTCTTCAGCGCGCGGAAGTTTAACTTTCAGAACGTTCTTGTTAACGGGCGCTTTGCCTTTGACGACTGCGCCTTTCGTAGTTTGCTGGCCGGCCGGAGCGCCGCCTTGTGCAAAAGCAGGCGAGGAAACGAGCGCGATCAGGATCAGCGCGGCCGTGGTATTGCTTATCTTCTTCGTCATTCTCATTGCTTATCTTGACTCCTTTACTGTCCCGACTGGCTGGTGGCGCTCTTCGCTTTCGCCTTCGGCATGGTGATAACAATCGTGCGATTCGTATCGACAAGATACTTGTTTGCTACACGCTGCACGTCGTCTTTAGTAACGGCGGCAACCTTGTCGAGTCGCGCGTTGATGAGGTTCGGCTCGTTGTAATAGACCGTGTACTGGCCCATCGTCACGGCGCGATTCAACGAACTCTGCAAACCGTTGATAAAGTTGCGACGGGTGGTATTCTTCGCCTTTTGCAATTCCCAATCGGCGATCGGTTCTTTCTTCAACCGCTCGATCTCGGCGTAGATGATCGCCTCGACGTCTTCCGTCTTAACGTTGGGACGAAGAGTGGCATTGGTGTAGAGGCCACCGATGCCGCGTTTCTCATCCATGAAGCCGCCGACACCCGTCACCATCTCTTTTTCCTTCACGAGCTTTTGATAGAGACGCGAGCTCTGGCCACTCTGCAACGCGGCACTCAAAACCTGAAGAGCGTAGAAGTCAGCCGTGTTACCCTGCACGGCTTTGTAAGCCATGTCGATACGTGCTGCGCGAGCTAACTGATCGTCCAGCGTCGCGCGCCGCTCAGCTTTTTGCTGCGGTTCAGCCATGTCGACTTTCGGTGGATCGGGCTGGCGCGGAATGCTTTCGAAGTTCGCGCGAATCTTCGCGAGCGCTTCGTTAGTGTTGAAGTCGCCAACGAGAACGAGCACTGCGTTGTTCGGCGCGTAATACGTTTTAAAGAAAGCCGAGACATCTTCAATGGACGCCGCGTTGAGATCATCCATCGAACCGATCACAGAATGCTTGTACGCGAAGTTGTCGTACATCATTTCCTGATGTTTTTCCTGGCTCTTGCCGTAGGCCTGGTTATCGACACCGAGACGGCGTTCTTCCTGAACGGCATTGCGCTGGTTGTCGAGATTTTCTTTGGTGATCGCCAGACTCTTCATGCGATCCGCTTCGAGAAACAGCGCGAGGTCGAGCTGGTTCGCGGGCAGCGCTTCGAAGTAGTTGGTCCGATCTTCATTGGTGGTGCCGTTCATGGTGCCGCCATTGTTGAAGACGAGCAGGAAGTGCTCACCCGATCCAATGTTCTCGGATCCTTTGAACATCATGTGTTCAAACAGGTGGGCAAAACCCGTGCGGCCCTGGCGTTCATCACGCGAGCCGACGTTGTAGGTCACGGAAACCGCGATGACCGGAGCGGATCGATCCTCAACCGTGATCACGCGGAGACCATTCTTCAGTGTGGTTTCCTTGAAATCGACCCGGACGTTACGGGCGGTTTGGGCTTGCCCGGGGAGAACGGCGAGCGCGCAGATTAATAGGGTTAGCAACAACTTGGAGACGCGTCTCATAAACAAAACTCCTTTGGATGTGGATGATGGTCTCAGACGAGCAGGATCCGGGACCGCCGGCGTCAGACGCAGCGTGGGAGCGACTTTATGCGGTGCATCTCACCACTGTCAAGCGCACAAAGCTGTGCACAGATTAAACAGGTTCCAGCCAACCGCACTGGCCTTCCAGCCATCCAAAACAGTCGCAAACAGCGGTATAATTGAGCATCAATTGACGTCATGATAACAACCAAGTGCATCTTTCCTCGCATCGCGGCGGCGTTGGCCGTTTTGATGCTGGCCGTTTCAGCTCAGTCACAACAACCGGCGCCGCAGCCCGTTGCCAGCCGTTTTGACGTTACCCACTATCGGATCGAAGCGCAGATTATTCCCGATCAGCATATGCTCAGGGCGGGCGCCGACGTCACGTTTGTGCCGTTGGATGCGACCCGCTCGGTCGTCTTCGAACTCAACGGATCGCTGAAGGTCGAGGGCATCGAGAAGGACGGAAAGCCACTGACCGGGTTCGTGCAGGACGCTGTGGGTGTCGGGGCCCTCGGACCGAGTGTTCGCGTCGACCTGGGCCAGGTTGTTCCGGCAAATCAACCGGTAACGTTGCGAATTCGTTGGAGTGGCGCTCTGGTCTCGCCGGAAGGTGGGCCATTGGCGACACGGCGTCTGGCGTATGTGGGAAACGAGGGTTCGTACCTGATGTATGCCTCACGCTGGTTTCCGTTTCATGACTACGCAGCCGACAGAGCGACTTCAGACATCACTTTCATCGTGCCGGTAGGTTTGCAGGTCGCTGGTACTAGCGATGAAGCCGTCGTGGCCCAACCCTCGCCGAAAGAAGGCGCTGTTCGTTACCGTTTTGTCCATCGTCAACCCGTGTTGATTGGAAACTTCGCCGCTGGCCAGTACATAAATCGCAACCTTCGATATGCCAACTACGACCTTCAGTTGTATGCGATGCCGGGCAGCGAAAAGCGGCTCGAAGCATACGCAGAACTGACAGGCCGCGTGCTCGAGTTTTACACAAAGCAATACGGCCCACCGCTTTTTGGTAATCGCCTCGTCGTCGTGCAGATCGACGACGAGAGCCTCGATACGTATTCCGGTCCGGGAATGATCTTTCTCTCGACCAAAATATTCGACCCGACACGTCCTGTCCCTGAAGAGAAACTGCAACGCGAGATTGCGTATCAGTGGTGGGGACAGACGGTGGGACTCAAATCGTTTGACGACGCCTGGCTTTCGCAGGGCCTTGCAGAGTGGAGCGCGTTCGCTTTTCGCGAAAAGAATCTGAGTGCCGGTGGTCTCGACTCAGCGCAACGCGAACAACAGGAACGTGCATTGACGTTTGAACAGACTGCGTCGATTGCCCGTGCGCCAAACGCGCTTGACGATCAATCTGCGGCGTACCAGTCAATCGTCTTCTACAAGGGGTCGATGGTGTTTCGCATGTTGCGCGAGACTCTCGGCCGCGAGAAATTTGATCGATTGTTGCAGACGTTCCTTCAGCAGTATCGCGGAAAGAACGCTTCGATCGATGAATTTGAAAAACTCGCGACCAGCCTGTCGGAGGACAATCTGCGCTACTTCTTCGCACAGTGGGTGGAAGGAACTGGCGTACCGGAGTTTACGGTCGATTATCAGATAATTCGCACGCGCGCGGGTAAGTTCCGCGCACGCGGAACGGTGAAGCAGAATCTCGAAGCGTTGCGCATGCCTGTCGATTTGTTGCTGCGTGCTGAAGGAGACAATCAGCAAAAGACGATTCGCATTGAAGGCCGTAGTGAAGATTTTGATTTCGAGTCGAATGGCCAGCCGATTGAGGTGATCGTCGATCCAAATAACAAGATCCTGCGGATGTCAGATGACATACGAGTTTCCATCATCGCGCGGCGCGGGATCGAACAGATGAAGGAAGGCGTTTACGCTGAAGCGCAGCAGCAGTTTGAGGCGGCGCTGAAGCTGGATCGCTCGAACTCGTGGGTTTATTACAATCTCGGGCTGCTGTTTCTTGAACAGCGCAACTGGCAGCAGGCGCTCGACAATCTCGAGGCGTCGCTGATCGGTAATCTCAAACCGGCATGGATCGAAGTGTGGGCCCACATTAAACGCGGAAACGCGTACGATGCGAAGGGTGAACGCAATCGCGCAGTCTCGGAGTACAACAAAGCGGTGCAGTCAGGCATCGACTACGACAACGCGCAGGCAGTCGCGAAGAGGTACCTGGCCACGCCCTACGATCCGAAAGCCAGCCAGACTGCCGAAGCCCTCCCACCTGGCAACAGCAACTGACACTAAACGTGTTGAATTCAAACGGCGACGATCGCGATCTTGCGGTCGTTCGCCAGACGAATCATTTCTTCGCGATCGAACATCAAGGTCTTGCCGGCTGTGATGCAGAGACAAGTCGCGCCGGCTTCGAGCATCGTTTCAATCGTCGGCACACCAACAACGGGCACGTCGAACCGCATGTCCTGATTCGGCTTTGCAATCTTAACGACCGTCAATCGTTTATTAACCAGCCTTCCGGCACGACGAATCGTCTCGTCTGTTCCTTCCATCGCCTCGATCGCGACGCACGCCCTTCCCCGCATCACGATCGTCTGGCCCAGATCCAGCCGCGCGATCTCGCGCGCGATCTCCAGACCGTACTCAATATCTTCGCGCTCGTGTTTGTCTGGTTGACGTCGCGTTAACGTACCACTCTGCGGCAGGTGCTGCTCCAGGAAGTACGTCGAGTTGATCAACTCAATCCCTTCACTCTGTAACTCCGCGGCAATCGCGCCAATCAGCGAATCAGTATTCCGTCGCGGAAGTCTCAACAGGACTTTCAACATGCGCGCATCTGGCACAGCGCGACTGAAAATCTGAACGTGTTTCACCTGCCCGGCCATGATTGCCTTCTCAACGCCTTCGTCTTTGAAAAAACGAATCATCCGCCCCAGCTGACCAATCCCCACCCACTCAACTCGTTCAGCAAGTTCCTCAATCGACGGATCAGTCTCTTCACGAATCGCCGCGACGACCATCCGCGCACCCGACTGCCGAGCTCCTTCCACAACCATGAAAGGAAACCTCCCGTTGCCCGCAATCAATCCGAATTTCATTTGGTGACGCCGCGACTCGACCCTTCGATGAAACGGAGCAAGTCGGTGACTTCAGGAGAGCCTCCGATCTCTTCGCGGATGCGTTCTACGGCCTGGGTGGTATTGAGTTTGGCAGACAAGAGCAGGTGGAATGCATGATGAAGCGCATCGATCGCTGCGCGCGGATAGCCGCGACGCTTCATACCGGTGATGTTGAGTCCGTAACACTTGGCGTGATTGCCAACGGTGAGAGCAAACGGCAGGGCGTCTTTAACAACAACGGAGTAACCACCGATGTAGGCTTCTTTGCCGACACGGCAAAACTGGTGCACGCCGGAATACGCGCCAATGTTGGCGCGATCTTCGATCACCACGTGCCCGGCCAGTGTCGCTGCGTTTGCCATGATGACGCCGTCGCCTATCAAACAGTCATGAGCAACATGCGCCTGGGCCATGATCAAACAATCGTCGCCGATCTTCGTCAGCATGCCGCCGCCCGCCGTCCCGCGATGAACGGTGACGAATTCACGAATCTTGTTCCGCTGCCCGATCCTCGTCTCCGAAGGTTCGCCTTTGTACTTCAGATCCTGCGAAGCCAGTCCGATGGAGACAAAAGGAAAGACTTGCGTCTCGGCGCCGATGAACGTCCGCCCGTCGACGACGCAATGTGATTCGAGCCGCACGCCATTCGCGAGTTCGACCTCGTCGCCGACAATGCAATAAGGTCCAATGAAACAGCCGTAACCGATGCGGGCGCTTGAGCTGACGATGGCGCTGGGATGAATACTGGTTGGCTGAGTAGCAGCAGACATCGATCTTATTCCCGACTTGTCTGTTCCGCGTCTCGTGGAGCGACAATGCTCATAATTTCGGCATCAGCCGCCAATTGGCCGTCGACCTTCGCTTCACCGCGCATACGTTGCACGCGCGAACCGATGCGCAACGCAGTGACTTCCAGCACGAGCGTATCGCCGGGCACGACGGGACGGCGGAAACGCGCTTCCTTGATGCCGGTGAACAAGACCAGTTTTTGATCGCGATCCTCAATCTCACGCAACGCCAAAACGGCGCCAACCTGGGCCAGCGCCTCGACCACCAACACGCCCGGCATCACTGGCGCACCCGGAAAGTGGCCCTGGAAGAACGACTCATTGATGCTGACTTGCTTGATACCGACTATCCGTTCTCTGGGCACTAACTCGACGATTCGATCCACGAGAAGAAACGGATAGCGATGCGGCAGGAGTTTTTGAATTGCCAGGGAATCGAGGACTGTTTCCATTCAGTGCGTCCGTAAATCCGTGAACAGAAAACACGGACATTACGACATTACTAGGGCGTCGGCGTCGTCGCTGCGGTCGCCGGATTCTTGCTGTTGAAGTCGGCGATGAACGCGCGCGTGATGTTGGTACTCTCTTCGAAGTAAAGCAGCGGTACAGCCGCGCCATCGATAACGGCGTTGATTCCGCGAGCTTTGGCAAAAGCCTCAAGAGCCTTGGCGATTTCAATCTGCAACGGCTGGAACAGCTCGTCGCGGCGCTTGTTGTAAGCGACTTGCGCGTCTTCCGCCTTACGCTGAATGTCCTTCTTCAGTTGTTCGAGTTGATCGACCTTGGTCTGTAATGCAGGTTGATCAATCGGTGTTCCGGCAGGCGCGTCACGAAGCTTGTTGATCTCGCTTTCTAGAGTTTCCCCGCGAGTCCTTAGCGCGGTAAGGTCGTCTTTGGCCCTCTGAAACTCGCCGTTTAGTCTGGTGACCACGGTGGTGAACTTCAGAATGCCGGTCTTCGCATCCATAAACTCACTCGTGTTGATGATCGCAATCTTGCTCGTCGGCAAAGCGACAGTGGCTTGCGCCGCCGGTGCTGCTGTCGTCGGTGCCGTGGCAGCGGGCGTTGGCGTCGGTCGCGGAGTAGCAGGCGCTCCTGGACGTTGTTGTTGAGCGACTGCGGTGGTGGCGAGTGCCACGAGGACCAAAGTTGAAAAGAGAGAGTTTCTAATCATGATAGTTGAGGGCCTCCAGCATGGAGGCCCCGGACTGAACTAAATCTCACCTTGCAAGCTAAGGCCGCGCTGGCGCTGCCGCCGGAGCTGCCGGTGGCGTTGTAACCGCGGCAGTCGCCGGGTTCTTGCTGTTGAAGTCGTTAATGAAAGCACGCGTGATGTCGATGTTGTCCGCGGCGTAAGCAAAGGGAACGCTGCTGCCGTCGACAATCACGGTAATGCCTCGCGACTTCGCAAAAGCTTCGAGGGCTTTGGCAATGTCCTGCTGCAAGGGAAGGAAGATCTCCTGACGGCGCTTCTCGAAGAGAGTTTGAGCGTCTTCGCCTTTGCGCTTGAACTCGATATTAGCCTGCTCGAGTTGATCTCGCTTCTGCCGAATCGTGTTTGGGTCGGCAACCGCTTGCGTGTCGTTGATCTCTTTGGTCAGCGTGTTGATTCTGGTTTGCAGATTCTGAAGTTCGGTTTGGCGCGGATTGAATTCGCGTTGCAGCGTATTCGACAAACTGGCGAACTTCGCGATGCCTGTTTTGGTATCCAGAAACGCATCCGAATAAATCACGGCCATTTTGCTATCTGGTACGGCTACAGTAGCAGGAGCCTGAGTCTGTGCCGGGGCCGCACCCGCCGGTGGTCTTTGAGTCTGTGCTGACGTTGAAAGTGCAACAGTCGTCAGCAGGCCGACCGCAGCAAAAAAGCTTACTATCTTCATAACTTTGTAATACTACTCCTTAAGTTGAGGGTGACCTGGACAAACTCTTTAGTGTCTGGCCAGCCACCGTGGGTTGGCTAGTGATTAAAAGGTGCGCCCCACGCTGAAGCGAATGACTTTCTTCTTTTCGTTAAAGAAGAAGGGGAACCCGTCAATAAACTGGTTCGGCCGGGCATTTGGATTATACGCAAAGATTAAGCGAAAAGGTACATTGATGACCGGCACCTGGACTCTGACTTCCATGCCTAAACTAGACCGATAATCACCAATACTGTCAAACAAACTTTCAGACAATCTGACGACGCTGTTGGTCTGTGCTTCACCCCGGAGGAACACCGGCTGGAAACCGCGAGGCAGCAATGTTATCGGATTGATGTCGCCCGTTTGGGCCGCCTCGAGCTCTGCCTGGCTGACAATGCGATTGTCGCGCGCGACGAGACTGAGGAAGGCCGACGAAGCGAGTGTCGGATTGGTGCACAACGCCAGTGAACTCAAACTGATCGGCACGTTCTGGTTGAACCGCGGACAGGGGAACGCGCCGGTCGTTGTCAAAAACGGCTGGTCCGGAAGGAACTCACTGGAGAAGGCCTGGTCGGTCTTGCTTCGGAGATTAAACGTCGTACCTATGTCGGCAAAGGCCGCGAGACTCACCGCGTCGCCAATAATCGGAATTCGATACTCGAAGTTTCCGAGAATTTGTGAATCGCCACCGACGGACGTAAACGAACGAGGCAAGCGGGCGACGTTGCTGCCGGTTGCTCCGGTAAAGGTGCCGAGCGTGATCGCCGCTTGGGCCGGAAGTTCCGGAACCTGCTCGACAGGACCGGAAGCCGTCGACGAGAAGACGACATTTCGTGACGTTATGAACGAATCAACCGGCGCAATCGGACTAATCGAGCGCACGTTATAACCGCGAATCGTAAACTCGTCGCCGAGAAAGAAACGTTCGAAGATCGGGATGCCGTCGACGAAAGCGAGTGAGTTTGCGTTTTTTACTTTATCGGTGATCGCAAAACTGCCGACTGTTCCCGCGATGATGCGGAAGCCAAAAACCTCCGGTCTAGGTGAACTCTTGCGGCGCACCGGGAAAAACTGTGTGTACGAGATCGTCGGCTGATAAGTACGGACGTCGCCGAACAGTCCGGCCACGGCGATCGCCGCGGACAACTCACGACCACTGGTGGGGTCAATGCTGGCGTTACGGGTGTCGTACGAGAACGTCGTCGTGATGCGACTAGTCAGAATGTTGGGCTGGCGATAAATAACCGGGATGAACGTCTGGTTGCTGGGATCGGTGTTTCCTTCGGGATCCTTGACCGAAGAAAGCGATAACTGGTACGAAGCACCGACGCGCGAAAACTGCGTAAACCTGCGCTTTCGATAGAACTCCGAAAGCGGCGCGCTGAGGAAGAGCGAACCACCGTACGAGTCGCGGGTAAACAGGTTTGTCTCGTCAATGTCCTGGAAGTTGAACTGTTGGTTGATCAGGTCTTGCTGTGCTTGCAGGTTCTGCGAAAGAAAGGTGCCTTCGCCGAAGAACTTCTGCGAGAAAACGAACAACGAGAAGCCCGCGCTGATCGGTCTGTCTTTGATGTACGGCTCCGTAAACGAAAACTGGAACGAACGCTGGCGGTTGCCGGCGGCCATCACGAACGAAAGAACTTCACCGCGGCCCAGCAGGTTGTTGGTTGAGTATTCGAGTCCGAAGAACGAACCGCCGATACCGGAGATGCCGCCGTTGAACGAGATTTGCTGGCGACCGCGCTCGCTGACTTTCAGCGAGAGGTCAACGGTCGCTTCTTCGTCGTTCGTGCGACGGTCGACGTCTTTGTCTTTGTCGATCGGATTGAAGTAGCCAAGCTGGTTCAGCTTGACGACCGAGTATTCCCAGTAAACGTCGTTATAAATGTCGCCTTCGTTGATCAGTACTTCGCGACGCAACACGTTGTCGCGCGTGAAAGTGTTACCGACGAATTCGAGCCGACGCAGTGTGAACTGTTTGCCTTCTTCGATCGTGACTGTGAAATCGACGATGCCTTCGTTTGGGTTTTGTGGATTATCGTGGAAGGTCGGTACCGGTTCAGCCGTGTACTCGATGAAGCCTTGTTGGCCGTAAAACTTCTTCAGGTTCTCGAACAATCCTTTGGTGACTTTTTCGCCGTCCGCGATGTCGCCCTTGTTCAAGCCAATGACCGCTCGTACCTGATCCTCGGAGAAGATCGAATTGCCTTCAACTTTAAATTCACCGAGACGGTAAACCTTACCTTCGAAAATCGGTACGGTTATACGCAACCCCTCGTCAACCGAAGAAAGCAGGGGCAGCGGAAGAATCGGAAAACCGGTGCGGCGACGGCCAACACCCTCGATCCGCGGTTCACCATGGCGCGCCTGAAGGTAGCCCTTGGAGCGCATGTAGTTGTCGACGAGACGCAGATCGTATTCAAGCTTCTCGCGGTGGAGGATGTCGGAACCTTTGAAGCGTGTGATCAGTCCGGCTTCTTTAACGTACTTCATGGCGCCGCGAAGTGCGCCATCACTGAAAACTGTATTCCCTTCGAACTGGATGTCGACGACGCGCACGCGATCGCCTTCGTCAATCTTGAAGTTGACGGCGAGTGACGTAGCAGAAACCTCTTCCGTTTCTACTTCGACTACAGCGTTCGGATGGCCGCTCTCGGACAGTAGTTCCTTGATTACTCGCTGGGCCGTGCGGATCTTCACCGGGTCGTAAATGTTTTCTTTAGCAACACCCACGCGCCGCTCGCGAAACGCCTTGAGCACGTCCGATTCCTGTACGCTCTTTAGTCCGTCGAACGTCAGGTCGCGAATGATCGGGAGTTCTCTAACTTCGAAAATGACGTTGACACCGCCTCGTGGACCGTTCTCGGTGAACACACGCGTCGCCGTTTTGTCGAAGAACGTAAGCGAAAGCAAGGTCTGGTAATCGCGCTGGACCTGGGCCTCGCTGTACGGATCACCGGGCCTGGTTTGAATGTAGTAAAGAATGTCGTCTTTTCGCAGACGCCGATTACCAATGATGTCGACGCTTTCTACGAGGCGTTGTGGTTGGGTTTGCTGGGCGGTAACTTGTCCGGCGGCGGCAAAGATAGTGATTAGTCCAGCGAATAAGCCCAAAAAGATGAGCCAAAGCGCGCGATATGAGTGCATAGGCACCAAATTCCCTCAGTAGTTCTTGCCGGGCCTCAGAAACTTCGGGGAGCTTATGAGTGAAATACTAGTCCGAGACTGAAATTTAGGTAAAAATCCCGCTGCTGAACTGGGTCGAAAGACAGCAAGTTTGATTCCGTCTCGATTGAGCCAGTTGCCAACTTTTAAGCAGCAAAGTGGCGCATTATAAGGCAAAAAAGGGGAAAGTCCAAAGGCGTGAAAACGCTGGTGGTGTCTTAATTTCCTCTCTGCGTACCTCAGCAGTATTCTGCGTCTCTGTGGTTTCTCTGGTTTTGCGCTTCTTTTACCGCAGAGTAGAGGAGGACCGCCCAGGCACGCAGAGATTGTGGCAAACTCAGACACTAACAATCCGTTGGATCCTTGTTCTACCTTCAGAGAACAATAGACCCGAAAACTCCTAAGACCGTTGGCGTATTTTTACGTCAGTGGATCAGCAGGGCGTCGTCAGGCGTTTCGACCTCGATGGGACGGAAATCGATCTCCTGTCCATTCAAGAATACTTCGATAACCGTAGCGCCCTCGAGTTGACCCTGAATTAACGCCTCAGAGAGGGGATCTTCCACGTACTTCTGCAACGCGCGCCGGATTGGGCGGGCGCCGTACAGGCGATCCGCGCAAGTCTTATCGACGATCCAGCGCTTCGCTTCATCTTTGAGCCGCACTTCGAAGCCGTGACGAGCCATCGTCCGGTTGATCTGATCGACCTGCAACTGCGCGACGTCGAGTAGTTCTATGTCGGAAAGCTGATCGAAGATGATGATTTCGTCGAGACGATTGATGAACTCAGGATTGAACGTTTGCCGAACTGCCGCCATCACCATTTCTTCCATCTTTTCGCGGCTGGCGTCTGTGTTTGCCTGAAAACCCAGCGTGCCCTTCTTCTGGATGAAGCGAGCGCCGATGTTGGAAGTCATGATGATGATCGCGTTCTTGAAATCGACGGTGTTGCCAAGCGCGTCAGTCAAAATTCCGTCTTCAAATACCTGAAGCAGAATGTTGAAAATGTCCGGGTGCGCCTTTTCGATCTCGTCAAACAGGAGCACCGCGTAAGGTGAACGCTTGATCCGCTCGGTGAGCTGGCCGCCTTCTTCGTGACCGACGTAACCCGGAGGCGAACCGATCAATTTCGAGACGGAGTGTTTCTCCATAAACTCCGACATGTCGAAGCGAATCAGCGCGCGTTCGCTGCTGAACAAAAACTGCGCGAGCGAGCGTGCAACTTCCGTTTTGCCCACGCCCGTTGGACCTAAGAACAGGAACGAACCAACCGGACGCAGCGGGTTCTTCAGTCCCGCACGTGAGCGCCGAATCGCGCGCGCCAAAGCCGAGATGGCCGGTCGCTGCGAAATCACACGCTTGTGCAGCTCGGCCTCGATGCGGAGGAGCTTCTTCGTCTCTTCTTCCTTTAACGAGTTGACCGGAATGCCCGTCCAGCGGGCAATCACGTCTTCAACGTCATCGCGCGTAACTTCAGCTGCCACGAGCGCGTCTTCCTGCGTTCCACGCAGGCTCGCACCATCGTAGGAACGCGACCAATCGTTCAGCTCGTTCCAGTCGGCAAGATTGCCTTGCTCGCGACGGACGCGCAGCTTCACGCGCGCACCGGCTTCGTCAATCACGTCAATAGCTTTGTCGGGAAGGAAGCGATCGGGAATGTAGCGATGCGATTGGTAAACCGCCGCTTGAAGGGCATCGTCGGTGTAGCGCACCTGGTGAAAGCTCTCGTAACGCTCACGCACGCCGTCGAGGATGCTTACAGCTTCTGCTTCAGACGGTGGTGGAACTTTGACTGCCTGGAAACGACGTTCAAGCGAACGATCTTTTTCGATCGACTTACGAAACTCGGCGGGCGTGGTTGCGCCGATGCACTGGATCTCACCGCGCGACAAAGCGGGTTTCAAAATGTTAGCGGCATCGAGTGAACCTTCCGCCGATCCTGCGCCGACGAGTGTGTGCAACTCGTCGATGAAAACGATGTACTGCGGGTTTTCGACCAACTCGCGCATGATCTGCTTCAAGCGTTCTTCAAACTGGCCGCGGTATTTTGTGCCGGCAACAATCAATGAAAGGTCCAATGAAAGGATGCGCTTGTTTTCGAGGAACGAAGGCACGTCGCCGCGCACGATGCGTTGGGCCAGGCCTTCAACGATCGCCGTCTTGCCTACACCCGGTTCGCCGATCAACACGGGATTGTTCTTCGTGCGGCGGCAAAGGATCTGCACGACGCGTTCAATTTCGGCTTCGCGTCCGATGAGCGGATCGAGTTTGTCGTTTCCGGCGTCGTCGGTCAGGTCGCGCGAAAACTCGACGAGATGCGGCGTGTCTTTCTTCTGCGAAGTGCGCGCATCGGCTCCCGACTGGCGGGCGATCTCGTCGCGCACAGCGTTCAACCTCAGACCACGTTCATAAAGAATCTCGGCGGCCATCGAACGTTCTTCACGCAGCAGTCCCAGCAGGAGATGTTCGGTGCCGATGTGGCGATGCTGGAGCCGATCGCTCTCTTCGTGGGCATACGCCAACACGTGCTTCGTTTCCGGAGCGAGCGGTAGCTCAACCGAGGTTGAAATCTTTTCCCGCAGGAGCGTTCGCCCTTCGATCTCCTTGCGAATTGACTCGATTGAAACCTGGGCGCGTGGGAAAAAGCGTCCAGTCAGTGTTTTGTCTTCGCGCATCAGACCCAACAACAGGTGTTCGGGTTCAATTGCCGGAGCTCCAAACTGCGAGGCTTCGTAGCGGGCAAAGAAGATCACACGGCGCGCTTTTTCTGTGTAGCGTTCGAACATCTTGAATACGTAAAAACCGTTTATGATTACCAAGCCGGGCAAAACTGCTGCCCGGCAACTGTGGCCGCATTATAACCCATGAATGAAACGGCAAGAAGCTTTGTCTTATTTAGGTGGTGCCTTTAATGGAAAGATTGTCTATCGCGCCTCTGTGAATCTCCGCGTCCTCTGCGTTAACTGACTATTCTTAAAGCAGAGAGCGGCAGAGACGCAGAGGCCGCTGAGAAGGTCTGCAAAACAGGACACTACCCTTATTTGTTAGGATAAAAGCTTTAACGAAGCCGATTTTTCACAGTTCCGAATGTGCTTTGAGGCGTCCGGCGTCCAAAACAAACACGTGATCACACAAACTCGCCAGGCTCGCGCTGTGGGTGGCCATTACTCCGACCGCGCCGTTGTTGCGAACGTAACTAACCAGCGCTTTCCCTAATTCTTCACCGATCGTAGCGTCAACGTTCCCAGTTGGTTCATCGGCCAATAGCAGTCTGGGATGTGTAACCAACGCCCGGGCCAACGCCACTCGTTGCTGCTCGCCACCCGACAGGTGCGAAATCGGGTGATCTTCGCGCCCCGTCAGGTGCGCGTCCTCAAGTAGATTCGCCGCCCGCCCATATGCGTACGCGCTCTTCTCACGAGCAATCAGTAACGGCAACGCGACGTTTTCGATTGCTGAAAGGTCGGACAGCAGGTAGTGAAACTGGAATACGAATCCGATCTGCTGGCGCCTGAGCGCGGCCAATTTGCGCGGATTCAAGTTAGTGAGATCGACGCCATCGAAAGTAACTGTGCCGTGGTCCGCGGTATCGAGTCCGCCAAGCAAGTGCAGCAACGTCGACTTCCCCGAGCCGGATGGTCCAGTGATAGCAATCACCTCACCATGCTTCGCGGAAAACTTGACGCCCCGCAGGACCTCGATTCGATCACCGTTCGGCGCCAGAAAACTTTTTCGCAGATCGACAACGTCGAGTCCGAAATCAGCCATCACGCAGCGCCTCAACCGGACGCAGCCGAGCAGCTGCGCGTGCCGGATAGATCGTCGCCAACACACTCAACACGAACGCAATCAACGCCGCTAACAGCGTCTCGCCCAAGGTCGCATTGAGTGGCACATTGCTGATCGAGTAAACGTCGGCTGGCAAACTGACGAGCTCGAAATAATTTCCGACGACGCAAGCCGCGAGGCCCAACAACATTCCAGCCATCGCACCTACCGCACCGACCACCGCGCCTTCGATGATGAACAGCAACATTACTCCGGTGTGCGTTGCGCCCAGCGTGCTAAGCACTGCGATGTCTCGTCGTCTTTCAACTACGACGAGGATCAGCATCGTCGTAATATTTAGCGCGGCGACCGCGATGATTAGACCGATAATGAACAAACCCATTCGTCGTTCAAGCGCCAGCGCGGAAAATAACGGCTGGTTCGCCTGTTGCCAATCGACTGTTGTGTACTCCTGGCCCAACGCCGTCTGAACACGCGCGGCCACCTCTTTAACACGATCGACGTCTTTTATCTGAACACTCATCAGCGACGCTGAATGATCGCCGCCTGCGAACGTCGACGCGAGATCGAAGTCGACATAGATCCACGTCGAGTCGTACTCGAATAGCCCAGAACGAAACACACCGGCAACGCGCAAGCGCCGCATAGTTTCACCGCCTGCTTCGTTCGCCGGAACGATCTGGAAAACATCGCCGGCCGAGATCCCGATTCGGCCCGCGAGTTCTGAACCGACAACAGCCGGCGGAATGCGGTTTTCATTCCCTGGAGATTCATCGAACAACGGATCAAACGAACCTTCGATCACCCATTTGCGTGCCTGCGCTGTTTGCCCCGACTGGCTTTCAGTCCCGCGAATCACGGCATAGGAAGATCCTTTCGATCCACGAGCCAAACCGCCATCGTAGGTGGTCGCCGAGGCGCTCTCCACGCCGTCGATCTGTTGCAGACGATCAGTGATATTTGCGTAGTCGGTGATCGGAAGGCCATCCGTGCGCAGAACGCTGAGGTGCGCCGTGCCCTGCAAAATCTTTTCGCGCATCTCGTCGCGGAACCCGTTCGACAAAGCGAAAGTCACGATTAACGCCGCCACTCCCATCGTGATGCCGAGCATTGCCGCCACGGCCGTGACTCGCGCGAGTCGTCGCTTTTGACGCGAGCGGAGATAACGAAGAGCAAGAAAGAATTCGTACGGCATCGTCTAAGTTCAGAACTTCTGTCGCGGCAACGCTATGGACCTCTACGTCGCTATTTCGCCGCCTGATGTGCGGCTAGGCTTGCCTCGCCGGCGATCGCAGAAAAACCTGGGCTCCACCCTTGGTCCTATCTGCGACCCGGCGGACATTTCTTCGTGTCTTCCGGACGGTTCTCCGGTAAAAGTAGCTTCAGATTCGGATGATCTTGTGCCGTCGGATCGCCCGCCGGTCGCAACTCGTAAATCGTGTCTGTGACTTGACGGAAACTAAAATGATCCTCGAGCTCGACAATCGTCGGGATCTCGTCGCGTTGCCAACTACATGGCAGCCACCAGCGCGGATCGGCGTCGATAAAAACGCGGCGTCCCTGATCGAGATGGCTTTCTACCGTCGAAAAGAGTTTGTCACCAGGCCACCCGCCACCTGTGCCTATCGTCTGCCACTTGCGATCGTCAATGGTGGCCCAGTAGTGGACCGCGATCGTCTGGGCGCCGGAAATCATGATCGCATCGGGTGGGACCGACTCGAGCCGCTGCTTGTAATCGCGACTCATCGCGCGCCGCTGAATAAACTCAAAACTGATGGGGCGCACGGCAATGAAAAAGACTATCGCGAACAGCAGTATCACCCCTGAAGACGCGAACAGCGCGCGCTGCTTGTTGCCGAGTTTCTTCTCCCCAACGTGAATTAGCCACACGCCGCCGAGTGGCACGAGACCCGGTAGACCAGTCAGAAAGTAACGCCAATTGATCGTAGTGCTGTAGTTAAAGAAAAGAACGAGATTCGCAAAAAACGCCACCAGCCACAGCGCAAGCATGGGCGAAAAACGATGCTTGCGCCACTCTCGAAACGGCGCAAACGGCAACGTCAAGAACAGCACCGGCGCGCTGATGAAGAAGTACAAAACATAAGGACGCAGGTTCGCAAGCTCCACTGGATGTCTCGCCGATTCCTCACGCATCGAATCACGCCAGCCATGCCACAGTGCGCGATACTGCGGATCGGTAATGAACCAGTAGGCAAACCATCCAAACGCCAGCATCGCGAAAACAGCGCACGATGCAATGACGTAAAGCACTTCTCGCTTGCCGAACTTCCAACCGAAAACGAACGGCGCCAATATCAACCACGGCGCATAGAACGCGACTGTCTCCCGCAAATTCACCCCGAGTCCCATCAAGGCCGCACCAACCAGGATCATCCACAGTTTCTTTTGCTGCACGCCGCGAATGTGAACTATCAGCGCCAACGTTAAAACGAGCATCGACGGAACGTCCGTCATTACCTGCCCGGCGTAAAGCACGAACACCGGCGAGAAGACGACGAGCAACGCCGCCAGCGTTGCGGCGAAAAGCGAAGCTCCCAAATCGCGAGCCAGCACCCAAACCGCGACAACCGCCAGCGGCGCTTGCGTCACAACCGCGTATTTGAAAAGCAGGTACGCGTTTTCAGGTTGCAATTGAAAGAGACTGCGCGCGACGACGAAGAGTAAATGATTACTAAAGATGAACAGATTGCGCCCGAGCGCCATCGACGACGGATAGCCGGTGAGAGACAGCATCGTGTAGTCGAGCCCATCCCAGTCGCCGATAAACGGATCTACGAAGTAAAGGACGAGAATGAGTGTGATTATTGCTGGTGGTAACCACCACCGCCAGGTGCTCCAGAAGGATGCGGTGCGAGAGACTTCAGGCGTGTTTGTCGTCAGGGACTGGTTCAACTAGTTGAGCGTCGATCGGAGTTTCCGGTCGCTTCACCATCTTTACGCGATTACCCTGCGCATTGTACTCAACTTCGTCCATGATGTTGTAGATGAGGAGCACCCCACGCCCTGAAGTGCGAAACAGGTTCGCTGGGTCGCAGGGGTCAGGAATCTCGCGAATATCGAAACCCTGGCCTTCGTCTTCAACAGTGAAACTGGCTTCCTTTGTCGAAAGTTCAGCAGTGATCTTGAGCAGCTTGCTCGGATCGTTCTTGTTACCGTGTTTGACAGCGTTTACAAACGCTTCGTCGAGGGCAACAAAGAGGTTCGAACGATCGAGCGTGATCAAACCGAGTTTTGCGACGCGTTCCTGCAAGTACTCGAGCACGCCGTTCATCAGCCCGAGATCGCTCGGCAGTTCAAATTCAATCTTCTCGTGAACGTGATGGAGAAACTTGCGATCGTCGATATAACGAAGCTTGTAAGCAAGCGTCTTTTCAACGATTTCGCGTAACTCATCTCGATTATATGGGGACCGAAGATAGTTCGCAGCGCCCATTTTGAACGCTTTTACTTCGTCAACTTCACCGTTGATTTCGCCGTCTGAAAGGTCGCTGATAATCAGGTCGAAACTATCGAGGTCGTCACGGCTCAGTGCTGTATCGCGTTCCGCGGCCGCGACCACGTTATGGCCGAGTTCCTCGAGAGCCCGTTCAAGCAGAACACGTAACTCATCGTTATTGTCGACGATGAGAATCCGGCGTTTTTCCATCCAGCTCCTAATCCAACTAGACTGAGTTGTGCGAGGAGAGAACTGCCGCGAGAGCACAACTGACGATCGGCTGTACGAAAACCTTTCGCCACGCGTTCGAAATATATCAGATCCTGCTACACTACGCCTCCTGTTCGCCCCATGGCCAAGCCCGGAAAGCTGCAAACGTTTTTGGAATATTCGGCGGCAAAGTCCGTCCTCACGGGTCTCGGAATGTTGCCGTGGCCAGCCGCCATTGCTACCGGACGCGTGATGGGTCACGTCTTCTACTTGTTTGCTGGAGATCTCCGCCGCACGGCAGCCATTAATCTAAAGCTGGCATTTCCGGAGAAAACTCACGAAGAACGTAACGTTCTGGTCCGCGAATGTTTCGCCAGTCTCGGCCGATTGCTGGGACTGTTCAGCCAGTTTGGCAAGCGTTCACAAGAAGAGCTGCGCAATATGATTGAGCCAAGCGGCTTCGAACACCTCGACGCCGCCAAAAAAACCTACGGCAATCGAATAATTTTGTTGACTGCTCACCTGGGTGCCTGGGAGCTGACCAGCTTCGCGTTCTCCTTTTTGGGCTACCCGATGACCATTCCGGTTAGGAGAATCGACAATCCACGAATCGAACAACTCGTCGATCGCTACCGCACCGGATTCGGCAATACAACCCTCGATAAACTTACCGCCGGCCGTTTGATGCTCAAGATTCTGCGCTCCGGCAATAGGCACATTGGCCTTTTGCCGGACCTCAATACTCTCGATGACGAGGCCATATTCGTCGATTTTTTTGGCGTTCCGGCTGCAACCAACTTTGTCATAGCGAAACTCGCGTTGCGCACAAACGCTCCGTTGATGCCGGTCTTTGCACCGTGGAGCGAAGAAAAGAAAAAATACTTGCTGATCGTCACTCCACCATTGGTACCCGAAACAACGGGCGATGAAGAGGCTGACATCCGCCGTCTGACCACCAACCTGGCGCTGCGAATCGAGGATCAAATCCGCCAGCATCCGGGTCAATGGTTGTGGGTTCACAAACGTTGGAAAACAAGGCCACCCGGCGAGCCACCGATTTACTAGGACGATTTACTGGTATCCATGTCTTCTGTGCTTAAATATGGCCCGCTTGTGATGCGAGTTAACCGCGCTTACGAATTCGCCGACCTCTCGGACTATTCTTTCAAAGATCGGTGTTTGATTCGCGCGGCTGACCTGGTGTTTTATTCTTTGATAAACCTGATTGGCAAAACTGCACGGTTCGAAGTAACGGGCTGGGAGAATCACGAGAAAGCCGAGACTAATGGCGGACTTCCGATCTACGTCTTCTGGCACGATCGCATTTTCCTGACTACATACTGGTGGCGCAAACGCCGCATCGTGGTCATGACCTCGCGTAGTTTTGACGGCGAGTACATTGCGCGGTTTATTCAACGGTTCGGCTACGGCGCAGTCCGTGGATCGAGCACTCGCGGTGGTGTCGGCGCGATTGTCGAGATGGCGAAACTCATGCGAGCGGGTTGCACGACTGCATTCACGATCGATGGTCCAAAGGGTCCTCGCTACGTCGCGAAAATGGGGGCGGTTTTGCTGGCGAAAAAGTCAGGCCAACCAATAGTGCCGGTTACGATGGCGCTGGACCGTTATTGGACGACGTCAAGCTGGGACAACTTTCAAATCCCCAAACCGTTCACGCGCGCCCGTGTTTACGTGGCGCCACCTATCTACGTCCCAGCCGATGCGGATGACAACGTCCTCGCTGCAAAACGCAACGAACTACAACAAGCCCTCGACGATTTAAACAAGCTCCCGGTGTAAAGAATCCTCGTGCTTTGTGCTTTGTGGTTTGTGCTTTGTTAACTTGCTTATGAGCTTAGCGTCATGAACAACGAGCAGGAATTGCAAAGAACAAAACACAACGAACAAAGCACAAACCACTCGGGCTATGTCGCTT
>Ga0209486_10000034_pt1 | contig 68172 bp, 62 predicted proteins | sample NCCompost_FD_187518 | JGI IMG/M metagenome (GOLD analysis project Ga0209486, IMG submission 187518) | Agricultural soil microbial communities from Utah to study Nitrogen management - NC Compost (SPAdes) (version 2) | ecosystem: Environmental > Terrestrial > Soil > Agricultural land | place...
CAGAGATACGCAGAGACCGCAGAGCAGAATCGAATCCCGACCAAGGTCTATTCTTAGCTATTTTTCGTGCAAAGCCTGTACGTCTACTACTTCCTCGCCGCGCTTGCCATCTGGTTTGGCTTCCAATCTTTATTGAACGGCTTGAGATTTGCCGCCTTCGTCCGGCGTGAGACCAGCCGTGCGTTTCCGGATTTCTTGCCTTTTGTTTCAGTGATCGCGCCCACGCGAGGTGTTGAGCCTGGGTTTGCGGCGAACGTGCGGCCGCTGGTGGAGCAGGATTATCCAGCGTATGAGGTGCTGTTTGTTTTCGACGATCCCGCGGATCCCGCGATTGAGATCGTTAGAACATTCGAAGCCAAGACTGTGATCAGTGGTCCTTCAAATGGTACGGGACAAAAGGTCCACAATTTGATCTCAGCGGTGAACCACATAGATGCGCGGTGTGAAGTGATTGTTTTTGTTGACACCGATGCGCGCCCGGAACGAGTTTGGTTGCGCAAACTTGTCGCGCCTCTGAGCGACGAAAATATTGGCGCGTCGAGTGGATACCGTTGGTTCATTCCGCAGCAGGGAGGATTGGCGTCGCGTTTACGCGGAGTTTGGAATGCGTCGATCGCTTCGGCGCTCGGCGAGAATACGGCGAAAAACTTCTGCTGGGGCGGCTCAACTGCAATCAGACGCGCGACTTTTGAGCGATTGAACGTTGTGGAGCGTTGGGCGGGAACTGTTTCAGATGATTTCACGATAACGCGAGTGTTGAAGGAAGCGAAGCTCCCGATACATTTCACGCCGAACTGCCTTGTGCCTTCGGTCGGTGACTGCGGTTTTCGCGAGTTGCTGGAGTTCACAACGCGACAGGTGAAGATCACACGCGTTTATGCGTCGCATCTGTGGCTGCCGCTGATGCTGGGTTCGGGGTTGTTTACGGTTGTGTTTTTTGGAGGGATGGGTTTGTTAGCGATGACGCGCTCGCTGCCTGTTCTGGTGATTCTCGCAGTTCTGTTTCTGCTTGGGGCATCGAAGAGTCTTGTTCGTTGGAGCGCCATCCGTAGCCCGCTCGCCGTACACAGATCCAAACTGAATCGGGATCTCTGGGCGCATGTATTTCTGTGGCCGTTTGCGTCGTTGCTCTATTTCTACAACACAATCGTGGCCGGCTTCTCGCGACGGATAAAGTGGCGCGGGATTACCTATGAATTGAAATCACCGAGTGAAGCTGTCATTATCTCGCGCGAACCTGCATGACGAATAAAGCGGCCCAATTTGTACAGCTTTTGCGCACCTCGACGCGTGAGAGACGTCTCGGCACAGTGATTCTTTTCGTCACTTCGCGCTGCAACGCGCTTTGCCAAACCTGCTTTTATCACGCTGAGTTGAACCACCCCGGCGACATGACGTTTGCGCAAATCGAGAAAGTCTCGCGCACGATGCCGCCAATCACGGACCTCTGGCTCTCCGGCGGCGAGCCTACTTTGCGCGGCGATGTTCCTCAGATCATCGACATGTTTGTCGCAAACAATCGCGTCAACCGCGTCATCATTCCCACGAACGGTCTTATTAAGTCACGTGTGTTTGACATCGTCGATCGAGCTCTCGCAAATAACCCGTCGATCGATCTGTATTTAAACGTCGCGCTCGACGGCTATGGCGAAACGCATGATCGCATCCGCGGCGTTCCCGGCAACTGGCAAAAGACGCTCGACTGCATCGAGTCGCTCTACCCCCTGAAGTCGAAATACACCGATCGTTTTCGGCTGAACGTGAACACCGTCGTCTGCGCCGCGAATTACACCGAAATCGAAATGCTCTCGGAGTTCATGTGGGAGAACTACAGACTCGACGGTCAGTACTTCAACATTGTTCGCGGTGAAACTCTCGTCGGCGATCACATCAAACAAGTGCCGCCCGAGGTGTTACCGGCGATGTACGCACACGTAGCTAAGCTCACAAAACGTTACGGCGATCGCATGTTCGCGGGCGACGACGCGAGCAAGCGCTTCGTCAAGAATGCCGCTTACGTTGGCACCATCACAACGCACTACCGCACGCAACACGCGAACTTCCAAGAATCAACTCCGTGGCCTTTCCCGTGCACGGCGGGTGAAACAACCGCGGTCATCGACTACAACGGCGACGTGCGAGCGTGCGAGTTGCGCGAGAAGTTTGCGACGCTCGGCGACTTCGATTACGACTTCGGCGCGCTCTGGGCCACTCACGCGCGCGACGCTGAACTCGCGACGATCGACGGCGGGAAATCATGCTGGTGCACCCACGTTTGTTTTATCCACGATTCTATGCGCCACTCGCGGCGCGCGATGCTTTACGAAGTTCCCAAAAATTTCCTGACCCGTGAGATCTGGTGACCTTCATGTCTAAGTCGCCTGACTTGCCAAATGCGTCAAAACCGAACGCGGAAGAGAACCGGAAGGCCGGTTTTGCCTACGCTGCTGGGTTCACCGTGTTTGCCTCAGTGGCGGCGGGCGCCGGTTTTGGTTACCTGCTTGACCGATGGCTGGACACGCAGCCGTGGTGTCTGGTGGGTGGGATTGTGCTGGGCTCCGCGCTAGGGTTATTCGAGTTTGTTCGTTTGAGTTCCAAGACGTATTAAATTAAAATCGGCGGCTTTGCTAATGTCCGAATCAGCCAGCAATACTATCAATCTGAGAATTTTCCGCACGATGGTGACTGCCACCGGGCTCGCTGTCGTTGTGTCGGCCGTGGTTGGTCCATGGCGCGTAACGACGGGTTTACTCGTCGGTGGATTGCTGGCGTTATTTAGTCACCGGTGGTTGAAAAAATCCGCGGCCGCCGCCCTCGAACTGTCCATCGGTGGCGCGCCGCCACGGTTGCGTCTGGCCCAGTTCGTGCTCCGTTATCTTGTGATTGCGGCGGTGGTGTTTTCGCTTTACCAATTAGATCTGTTATCGGTGACTGCCACGTTAGCGGGTATGGCAACTTTTGTGGTCGCAATATTTGTTGAAGCTTTAAGAGAGTTTTACTTCGCAATCATCCAGCGAGAGGAAATCACTTGATGTTTTGGTTGGCCGAAGCCGCTGAGTCCGGCGAGCATGCCGAAGGAGCGGCCCATCATACACCCGTCATTGTCGAGCTTGTGAATCACTGGTTTGGTGAAGCAGCGCTTAAATTTGAGCTGACCTACACCAAACCGATCTGGGACAAAGTGCTCGGTAAGTTTGGCACCACACCGGAAGAGGCGTTTGGTCCATACACGGCCGAGACCGCGATACCGTGGTACACGGTGATGTTTTTTATCGCCTGCATCCTGAGTGTCGTGCTCATCTGGATCTTCAAAGGAAAGTTGTCCGAGTCTGAACCAAGCGGCGGACAACAAACACTCGAGGTTAGCGTGTTGGCCGTACGCAACATGATCCAGGACATCATCGGCTCACATGGCCTCAAGTATTTCCCGGTGGTGATGACGTTTGCGGTCCTGATTCTGGTATCGAACCTGATGGGACTGTTCCCGCTGTTCATGAGTCCAACCGCCGCCACGAGTGTCACTTTCGCGCTCGGGTTGAGCTCGTTCCTTTATTACAACTACATCGGTATTAGCGAGAACGGAATCCTTAACCACTTGAAGCACCTTGCTGGTCCGGTGTGGTGGATCGCGTGGCTAATTTTCCCCATTGAACTGATCAGTAACTTCATTCGTCCATTCTCGCTCGGCATTCGTTTGTTCGGTAACTTGTTTGCGGACGAGCAGGTGATTTTGACCGTTCAGAATCTTTATCCGCCGATTTCGTTCGTTTTTCCGATGTTGTTGATGCCGCTGAGCGTTTTTGTGGCTTTAATTCAGACGTTCGTTTTCATACTGCTTTCGCAGCTTTATATTAGCGAGGTCTCGCATCCGCATGAAGAACACGTTGCGCACGACGAACACGACGCGCATGAAGACGACGAGATGATCGCACCGGTTTTAACCTAATGGCTTTATCCAGCGCGCGGTGAGCGATAAGACAAGAGCGTCTGCACACGTTGCCGCGCAATTCGAATATATTGCTTTCCAGTCACACTCCGTAAACACCGGGCAAGTCATAGCTTCGGTTTTGTTGAAGCAAATCATGTCTGTCTCGCAGGAGCGCCGTTGTAAGAGGGGCGGTGGATACCGGTTGCAGGCGAAATAATAAACGCTTCGGTACGCGCAGCGATGTGGCAGGCGGGCGGTTTAGAACTCAAATCGTTGGAGGAACTATGAGCAAATTCAGAATTCTTCTGTTTGCCGTGGTCGGCATTCTTTTCAGTGCAATGACCACGTTCGCGCAAGTCGAAGGGGCTGCGGGCGCCGGTGACAATGCGTTTTCAGTGAACAAGTATCGGGCGATCGCAGCCGGCGTTGGCTTCGCTATCGCCGTGTTTGGCGGTGCACTCGGACAGTCGCGCATCGGTGCGGCGGCGTGCGAGGGCGCAGCGCGAAATCCTGGTGCGGCTGGTCGTATCCAAACCATGATGATCCTTGGTTTGGCGCTGATTGAGTCGCTGGTGTTGTTCGCTCTGGTGGTGGTCTTCGCGGTAGTAAAGGGAACCGGATCACCAACCTAAGCGCATAAATACGAATCAAAGGTGTCAGTGCGGGCGAGAGTCACACGCTCTCGCCCGCCTTTTTGTTGACCCTAACTAATACGGATGGAATAATCGGGGCACTGCAAAATGAAAAAATGTCCGAAGTGCGGAGTTGAATATTCTGATACGACGACGCTTTGTCCCGCGGACGGCGTCGCGCTGGAAACTACTGACGATGCGCTGATCGGCACCACCCTCGCTGGAAAGTATCGCATCGACGCACGCCTGAACGAGGGCGGCATGGGCAGTGTTTACAAGGGAACGCACGTGATGATGGACAAGACTGTCGCCATCAAAGTGTTGCGTCCATCTCTTGCGGCCGACGAAAAGATTGTCGCCCGTTTCTCGCGCGAAGCGCGCGCCGCTTCACGCATCTCTCATCCCAACGCTCTCAGTGTCACCGACATTGGCGAGGACAACGGCATAGTTTTTCTCGTGATGGAGTTCTTGAGCGGCAAGACGCTCAAGCACGTGCTCCGCGAGGAAGGACCGTTGCCGCTGCCGCGGATCGTCGACATCACGCGTCAGGTGGGCGACGCGCTTGCCGCCGCGCATGCGCAGGGCGTTGTGCACCGCGATCTGAAGAGCGACAACATCATGTTGCTCGACACCACCAGCGTCGGCGATCACGCGAAGGTGCTCGATTTCGGGATCGCCAAAATCAACGAGCCTGACGGTGAATTTGACGGTGGTTTGACGGCGCCGAATCTTGTGATTGGCACGCCGCAGTACATGTCCCCGGAGCAGTGCTCGCAGGATTCGGAGATCGATTCGCGTTCGGACATTTATTCGTTGGGTGTGATTCTTTACGAGATGCTGGTCGGTCATGTCCCGTTTTCCGGCGACTCGGCGACGATCGTAATGATGAAGCAATTGCAGGAGCCGGTGCCGTCAGTGCTGGATGAGCGCAACGACGTCCCGCCGCCGATTGCACGGGTAGTGGCGCGGGCGATGGCAAAGGTGCCTAGCAATCGCTATCAGAGTGTTAGCGAATTGGTTGAAGATCTGACGATCGCGTCGGGAATGATCATGCCTGTGCCTATCGCGCCGGCAACGAACACCGCTAGTACAAGCGCTGCTACAACGATGAGCCACGATCTGGACGAAGTGACAGTGGTTAGGGCAAGGGAGCAGTATCCCGTCGTGGAGCAGCGGCCGAGTGGCCAACGCAGAGCGCCGGTGATGGTGCCAGTCCAACAGGCACCCCCGGCCGCTGCAGGTGGTTTCAATCCGTGGAAGGTTTTGGTGCCCGCAGGTGTCGCGTTGCTGGTTATTTTTGGGGCGGTTTACGCATGGACCAAGTTCTCTCCTGCCAGCAGCAGCAACACTAACCAGCAGACACAAACACTCACCCCCGATCCGAACAGCCAGCCGGTGCAATCCGCGCAACCGCCAACCGGAAAAGCAGAAGAAGGACTTCCGTCCGGAGGCGTAACCAAGCCTGCTGCAAACGTTAACGCTTCGCCCAACGTGAACGCCGACGAGATTCAGACGCCAATCGCGGATGTCAGTCCGACTGCGAACGTTAATGCCAACGCGAACAGCAACACCAATTCAAACTCCAACAAAGCCACACCGTTGCCGGAGCCTACCCGGAGTGTAGTGCCGCCCAATGTTCCGCCACCGTCGCCCGCTGCAACTAAGCCGCCAGCGCCAACACCGTCACCGTAACACCGATTTTATTAATCGAATCAGTTCATCCGCCTTGTCGATCGACGGCTCGATTTCCTGTACGTAGCAGGGCAGCGAGAACGAAAGCGAACGGAGCTTCACGGCGTCTTTTGCTGTTGTGATAAGGCTGTTAGCGCCCGCGCGTTTGGCGGTGTCGATAAGGGAGTCGATATCAGATTGCGAGTAGCGATGGTGATCCGGGAACGCCTTCTTTAAAACGACTTCGTGAGTAACGGCGTCGAAGAATGAACGCGGATTGCCGACAGCGCAGAAAGCCGCCATCGGCGGGACGGGCGGTTCTGAAGAACCGTCAAGCAACACGATCTGTGAGATATTCATTCGCGACCGAAATATGAGTACGTCAGGGGCGAACTTGCGGATCTCAGTTTGCAGCGCGTCGAGATTGTTAACCTGATCGGTACGTGTAATGACGATGCAGTCTGCGCGGCTGAGACCGCTCAACGGTTCGCGCAAGCGGCCGAATGGCAGCAAGTGCCCTCCACCCCATGGATTAGCCGCGTCGAGCGTCAATAAGTTCAAGTCGCGTTCGAGACGCAGATGTTGAAAGCCATCGTCTAGAACGAAGCAATCAATATCAAACTGCCTGATTGCCTCATTACCCGCCGCCACTCGATCCGCGCTGCTGATTACCGCTGCTTGTCCGACCAGGTTTGTCGCCAAAAGAAACGGCTCGTCGCCGGCTTCTGACGGGTTTGAGAAAACCGTCTGGCCGTCGGAGACGATTATCATTCGATCCGGATTATCGCGGCCGTAACCGCGCGTGAGTATGCAGACCTTTTGTCCTGCGGCCGCGAGAGTGCGTGACACCCATTCGACGAGCGGTGTCTTGCCTGTTCCGCCCGCCGTGATGTTGCCGACGCTGATAACCGGGCGATCCAGTTTGGTGGAGTGAAAAGTTCCCCGGCGATAAAGCGAAAGGCGCATTCGCGTGACAGCCCCGTACAGAACACTCAGTGGCGGGAGGATTAGCGACTTCATGAAGTCTGCGGTTTCGGCGCCAGAACGGAGTTTGAGTGGGAGCTGTCGCGACGTTTCGTCGACAACAATGGAGCAATTAGTTTGATAGTGCGTTCAGCCGCACCCTGGTTGACAGCGATCAGTTGCTTTGCTCGTTCCGCGAGTTCGCGTCGACGTTGTGGATTCGCGAGCAATTCGTTCACGACCTTTGCCAGTTCCGTGGAAGCGGCATCACCTTCGACTGGCGGCAGCTGAACGATTGCGTTCGCTTCGTTCAATAGATCGACGATCGCGTGAAAATTGTGCGTGTGTGAGCCGGTCACAACCGGCACGCCAGCCGCCGCCGGTTCAAGCACGTTGTGACCGCCGCGATCAACGATGCTTCCCCCCACGAACACGACGGAAGCTAGTGCGTAGGTCGCGGGCAGTTCGCCAATAGTGTCGAGCAAAACCACAGCGGCATCGGCGTCTCCGCCATCAGCGGCGTTCGTCCTTCTGGCCCAACTCAATCCCGAACTCTGCACTAACGATGCGACTTCCGCGAAACGTTCAGGATGACGCGGCGCGAGCATCAGTCGCGCGGGCTGCGCGGCATGGATCTGTTTAAAGCTTTCGAGAATAATCTTCTCTTCAGGAGCGTGTGTACTGGCGGCGAGGATAAGGGGCGTTGCGGAGTTAAGTCCGAATCGATCGCGAATCTCAGCCGTTTTCTCACCCGCTGACGGAACCGCCCGCGCGTCGAACTTCAGATTGCCTGCCGTTCGAATCCGATCTGAGTCCATGCCGAGACTCTGTAATCTTTGCGCGTCCGCTTCAGACTGCATCACGGCAATGCTCAACGACTCCAGCACGCGACTCAGAAAGACCTTAATCCAGGCATATCGCCGATACGATTGCTGTGAGATACGCCCGTTAACCAGCGCCACCGGAATTTCCCGCGCGCTGCACTCACGAAGAAAGTTTGGCCACAACTCTGTTTCCATCAAGAGCACCACCGTCGGATTCACCGCCCGCAGTGCGCGGCGCACACACCAGCGCCAGTCGAATGGAAAATAAAAGACGCTGTCCGCCTCACGAGCGAACACATCCTGGGCCAGTTTCTGCCCGGTGCGCGTGATCGTCGAAACGACAAGGGCATGATCGGGAAACTCCTTGCGAATCCGATCCACTAACGGCCGTGCTGCCTGCGTCTCGCCGACCGAAACACAGTGCAGCCAGATCACGCATTGTTTATTTAATAAAGGGAGCTTACCCAGGCGCTGGCGCAAACCTTCGAGGTACTTACCGTGCGCCAACGCTTGATACAGGAAATAAGGGCTGGAGAAGAGAAGACCGACCGACAACAGAAGGCTGTAAGCCAGATACATGTTTTAGAACTTTGTACTTAGTCCTTTGTGCTTTGTTCGCTGACTAAACTTATGCAAAGTACAAAGAACGAAAGCTACCATCATGGGACTACTTCGCTCGCTCTATATAACGTCCTTCGGTTGGATCGACGCGAATCCGGTCGCCTTCGTTGATGAATGGCGGCACTGTAATCGTCACGCCATTTTCAAGCGTCGCGGGCTTGTTTACGTTCGAGACCGTCGCGCTCTTCAGCGTTGGTTCAGTCTGCGTCACTGTCAGTTCCATAGACGGCGGCAGGTCGATGCCGATCGGGGCGCCTTCGTAAAACTCCGCCTGGATCTTGAGTCCCGGCGTGAGCCACTGCGCGGCATCTCCCATATCGTCTTCGCTCAATGCAATCTGTTCGTAGTTTTCGGTGTTCATGAAATGGTGATGCGAGCCGTCGGAGTAGAGATACTCCATCTCGTGTTGCTCGAGTGACGCTCGGTCCACGGTGTCGGCGGAACGAAAACGGTGTTCAAAAGAAGATCCAGTACGAATATTTCGCAGCTTTGTTTGCACCATCGCACGCAGATTACCGGGGGTATGGTGCCGGAATTCGACGACCTTGCAGGGCTGGCCTTCGAAAACGATCACCATGCCGCGTCGAATCTGAGTTGCAGGAATTGCCATAAAACAGAAGTCTCCGTTGGATAGAGGTAGGCACTCTTTGCGAGTGCAAAGTGCGTAGTCTAACGAGGCCAATGAGGCGTTGTCTAGTGGCCGAATCAGCTAACGGCGGCGCCGTGAGCGGTGTCTGACACGGGCGGCCACGCCGGCTAAACCACTTACGAGGAGAACCAGTGTCGCCGGCTCAGGTACGGACTGAACCGTCACTCCATCGACGGCTGTACCAAACGTGTAATCAGCACGTTGGAAAAACAGACCGGTAATGTCACCAACGGTCTGTCTGGTTAGGAGTAGCCGAACCGTTCCAACACCTTCGAGTTCTAAGACTTCACCGGTTTGGGCGATCAGGGCTGATCCTAAGAAGCTGAATGGAGCGGTTATCAAGACCGCGTCGTCATCCAGTAATTCCGGAGGGATGACGAAAGCCGGGCTGGTGAGCTGAAAATTCAGGGAATTGATCACACTGGCTTGGAAATTCTGTCCATTGAATGTGAACGTTCCTCGAAGGTCGCTCTGGCTGGAATAACCGGCATTCGCGGTCGTGCAAGGGTTAACTGATCCCGCTTGCCTGGTGCAAGGCCAGAATCCGAAATGCATAAACCTATCGATCCCGCCGTCGTCCTGGACATTCGCCGAGAAGTTCGGACCTGTTAGATTAAATCCGATGCTCGGGCCAAAGATGGCTCCATTGACGGAGACGGCAGTTCCAGTAACGGTTATTGGATCGGCTTGGACTGTAGCAAAAGCAGTGAGACTGAGAGCCACAACTGCAAACACTTGAACAGACTTCATCAGGGAGAGCTGAAGGTGTCTGGGCATATAATCCCTCCTTGTTCGTCGGGAACTTTCAAAAGGGGCTATTTTACTTACTGGGTGGAGGGCATGTTACTCCGACTGCGTTTCGCCGTCAATAATTAGGCGCAAGAAAAGGGCGGTTCGGTTGGAGTTACCTCCAGGCCAGACCGCCCTCTTGAGGAGCCCACCTACCTCGGTTTGATAAACGCCTATTGACCGGGATAGTTCCAAGAACTCAGGCAGCGCGGGCGCGAGGCACCCGCCGCAGACGAGCGAGCCGTTCGAGCCATCGCTGAGCCTCTGCGTAATGTGGAAATCGTCGCTCGTCCTGACGGAACGCACTCGTGTGATAGTAGCGCCGACCCTTAATCAACCGCGCCGGATGTTTGATGTGAAGCATCTCGTGATAGAGGATGTACTCGACGAACCATTCCGGAACGTCTTTTGAATCCAGCGTCTTACTTATCGTGATGCTGTCGTAAATGTGGTCATGATGACCCAGGATACTGCGCGTCCGGCGCTGCGACCACGTCAACGTCGGCTTTGCCAATTGACCATCGAAGTAGCGTCTATTCAATTTACCGAACATGCGTTCGAGATCGTAAACCTCGCCCTGGGAAGTCGAAATCATTTTTCGACCGCGGCCGCGTCGCGCCAGGTCAGACGACCGCATCACCGTTGGAGTCAATGAATAATCGCGATAAACGCGGTCGTGGATGGTCGGCACGCGCTTTCCGAGCAGGCGCGCGACCAGAATCCACGCTAAGGCACGCAAGACTTCCGGTGGCGAGTCTTTGCAGATGTCGGAAAGGCGCACGTAAACCCGTCCTGAGCGGAGTCGAATCGTGTGTCGGAGACCGGCGTAGGGGTAAAAGCGCACTTCGATGGTCGGCACACCGCGGTTGCCGCCCATATGACGAAACGCGTCTGCGAAATACTTTCCTACTTCATTCATGTGAGTACCGTAGACCGAAAGGAGGCTCAATCTTAAGTACGGTCAAACCAAGCCGTCAACCCTGCGCGGACAAGTGACCAGAAGTCCAGTTGTTACATGGATTTACGGGGGATCTGTGCAATCCGTGATTAAAACGCTTATACTGCGCATTCATTAGTTTTATGCCTAGGCGAGCCTCAAATCTTCAACATAACGAGAAAAGCCCGTTGGATCCGCGGGCTGAGGTGCTGCTTGCAGCCCTGATCAAGGAGCATTTGGTGACCGGTGAGGCGGTGGGTTCGCGAGTGCTGTCGGATCGGTTCTCGCACGGCTACGGTTGGAGCCCGGCGACGATTCGCAACGTGATGGGAAATCTGGAAGAGGCCGGATTTGTCGATCAGCCCCATACTTCCGCCGGTCGCGTACCGACCGATAAGGGTTATCGCTACTACGTAGACAACATGTTGGGCGAAGCGCGACTGTCACGCAGCGATCTGAAAGCTATCGATCACTTGTTCGCCGCCCATGACATTGACGCTGATTCGTCTCCCGATCGTTTGATGGAGACTGCGTCGCACGTACTTTCGGCGCTGTCGCAGAACGTTGGAATTGTAGTGTCACCGTCGTTGGCGGAAAACCGGCTGAAGCACATCGAATTCGTGCAGCTTCCTGACAAGCGAATTCTCGTCGTGCTTATTTCGGTTTCCGGAATCGTTCACAACAAAGTGATCCGTGTCGCGGACGAGTTTTCCCAGGACGAGCTTGAACGCACCGCCAGCTATTTGAATATCGAGTTTAACGGCAAGAGTCTCGCTACCATTCGCGCCGAAATCGTAGAACTGATGAAAGAAGAGAAGGCGCTTTACGATCGCCTGCTGCAAAACGCAGTGCTGTTATGCGAGCGCAGTCTGGAAGGCGAGGAAACAACCGGAGAAGTGTACGTCGACGGCGCTTCAAACATTCTTACCAAGCCCGACTTCGACGATATCGAACGCATGCGGGATCTCTTCCGGATGTTTGAGGAAAAGTCGCGCTTGATCAAGATTCTGAACGAATGCGTACATGAGGCCCATAATTATTCTGGCGACGTTCACGTAACTATCGGCCGCGAACACCTGGCGAGCTCGATGCGCGACTGCGCTCTAATCACCGCACCTTACCGTATCGGATCAAACGAAAGCGTCGGCACGCTCGGCGTCGTTGGACCGATGAGAATCGAATATGCTCGGATAATGGCTATGGTAAACTACATGGCGCGGTTAATTGAGCAACGCCTCGGAGAGCAAACCGCACGTTAAACTCGCGGAGATTCCGATCCTTCCTAATGACATTTGACAGGAAAGAAAAGCGCGGATTCCGCATCCCAATCAGGTTCAGCGACGCTGAAAATGAGAGGGAATCTCCGTCCAGCACACCAACCGAGATGGACAGACTAGATCCCGATTTCAATCCCGACACCGACACAGAAAGCGAGGATGTTTCATCCTTCGTTGATGAAGTAACCGCCGACGAAGCGCTTGGGCTCGACGATTTAACCGTCGAGCATGTTGGCGGGCCTGAGAAAGCCGAACTGATTGCGACGCGGGCCGAATTGAAGCGAGTTGAGACGGAGAACGCCGAACTGAAAAACAGTTTGGCTCGACGTCAAGCTGATTTTGAGAACTACCGCAAGCGGATGGATCGCGAGCGAAACGACACCTATAACCGCGTAGTGGCCGACGTTGCCGAGAAGCTGTTACCGGTTTCCGATAATCTTAAACGCGCGCTCGAAGCGGAATCCTCCGTTGAAGGCGCTGAGTCAGACGAGTTTCGGCATTTTCTAAGTGGTGTCGACCTGATCTGGAAACAATTGACCGGCGTTCTTGACGCGCTCGGCGTAAAGCCGATTTCCGCTGTTGGCGAAAAATTCAACCCGCACATCCATGAGGCAGTCGTAACCGAAGAGACAGATGAGTACGAACCGGACACGGTGATTCAGGAGATCCGCAGCGGCTATCGCCTTGGCGACAAACTGATTCGCCCGGCGCTCGTAAAAGTCTCTACACGAGAGTAGCTGTTATGCCTCTGCGAGCTATGGCGTTTCTCTTATCCTCTGCGTCAATCCTAACGTTGGAACCATTTCCCGCAGAGGAATAGAGATAAGAGGAGTTCGCAGAGCAGAAATAAAGCGAAATGGGAAAATCGATTGGCATAGATTTAGGCACGACGAATTGCTGCGTCGCCGTTCTTGAGGGCGGCGCGTTGCAGATCGTGCCGAACAAGGAAGGTGGCCGCACCACGCCAACCGTCGTCGGTTTCACTGATAAAGGCGAGCGGCTCGTTGGTCAGATCGCCAAGCGCCAGGCGGTCACTAATGCCGCCAACACAGTCTATGCCGTAAAACGTTTGATTGGACGGAAGTTCAATTCGCGGGAAGTTGAGCGAATGCGCGAGACCACGGCATTCGACATTGTCGACTCGACGAACGGCGACGCTCGCGTGAGCGTTCAGGGAAGAAACTACAGCCCGCCCGAATTGTCGGGCATCGTTTTACAGCGTTTGAAAGCCGCCGCGGAGGAGTTTCTCGGCGAGTCAGTTACCGATGCGATCATTACCGTCCCCGCTTATTTTGACGACACTCAGCGTCAGGCAACGAAAGACGCGGGCAAGATCGCCGGTTTAAAAGTCGAACGCATCATCAACGAGCCGACGGCCGCCGCGCTGGCGTACGGTCTCGGAAAGTCCGACTCCGAACGGATCGCGGTTTACGACCTCGGCGGCGGCACATTCGACATCTCGATCCTTGAAATGAATGACGGCGTTTTCGAAGTGCTGTCGACGTCGGGAAATACGTTCCTCGGTGGCGAAGATTTCGACGAGCGGATCATGAGCTGGATGGCGGACCAGTTTCGTGCCGACACCGGCATCGATCTGCGCCAGGATCGCCTCGCCTTGCAACGACTGAAAGAAGTTGCCGAACGAGCGAAGTGCGACCTGTCTACACAACTCGAAACAACAATAAACCTGCCGTTCATCGCCGCGGATGCGACGGGTCCAAAACACTTCAACAAGACGCTGACGCGGCAACAGTTTGAGTCGCTGGTTGGCGACCTCGTCGAGCAAACTGTCGAACCATGCCAGACGGCGTTGAGCGACGCGAAACTTCAACCGGCTGATGTGCACAAGGTGATTTTGGTTGGCGGCCAGACGCGTTCACCTATTGTCGCGCGCACGGTCGAAAAGATCTTTGGTCGCAAACCTTCAGCGGAGATCAATCCGGACGAAGTGGTCGCGATGGGCGCAGCCATTCAGGGGGGCGTTCTGACAGGCGATGTCAAAGACATCGTGCTACTGGACGTGCTGCCTTTGAGTCTTGGGCTGGAGACACGTGGCGGTTTGTTTACGAAGATCATCGAGCGCAACTCTACGATTCCGTTACGCGAGAGCCGAACGTTTACGACAGTTGTAGACAATCAATCTTCGGTTGAGATTCACGTTTTGCAGGGCGAACGTGAAATTGCGAAAGGCAACCGTTCGTTGGGTAAATTCGAGCTGGTTGGGATCCCGCCGAGTCAGCGAGGGGTGCCGCAGATCGAAGTCTCGTTTGAAGTTGACGGGAATGGCATCGTTTCGGTGTCCGCGCAGGATAAGGCAACCGGACGCGAACAACAGATCCGCATCACGCCCACGTCCGGATTGGGGCCCGATGAGATTGAAAGGCTCATCCGGGAAGCGGAAGAATTTTCTGACAGCGATCGGACCGCGAAAGAGCTGCTGGTGTTGAAGACCAAAGTGGACGCGCTGCTTAGGAATACTAAAAAGTCGTTTCTAGAATTTGGCGGCCTGCTTTCCGAGATTGACCAGAAAACGGCCGAAGCAGTCTTCAAGGAAGCTGAGCGGGCAGGGCAGGCGGAAAAGGTCGAAGAGATCAACATTGTAATGAACAAACTGGAGCGCGTCGCCGGGCAACTCACATCAGCCATGCTGAACCCCACCCCCGACGCTTCCACAAGTGAAGTTTGAACCCATTTTCCATTTTCCGTTTTACATTTTTTATTCGTCATATTGCGGTTGTGGGAATGCAAAATGGAAAATGAGCGATGGAAAATGGAAGCGGAAAATGTAGAGGACTGAATGAGTAAGCGTGACTACTACGAAGTACTTGGCGTAAGCCGGACGGCCAGCGACCAGGAGTTGAAGACGGCGTACCGGCGTCTTGCGGTCAAGTACCACCCCGACAAAAACCCGAACGATGCGACGGCGGAAGAGAAGTTCAAGGAAGCAGCCGAGGCCTACAGTGTGTTATCGAATGCCGAACAGCGAAAGCGTTACGATCGGTTCGGTCATGCAGGCGTTTCGAGCAGTGCCGGTGCGGGGGCATGGGGCGCTCCCGGCTTTGGTGGCCTCGAAGACATTCTCGGAGACCTGTTTGGATTCGGTGATGTATTTGGCGGCAGTCGCGGTGGCTCGCGACGCTCGGCGGCCCAACGAGGTGCCGATCTCCGTTACGACCTCGAGATCTCGCTCGAAGACGCTGCGAACGGGATGACGGCGCAGTTGCGCATCCCGCGTCTCGAGGGTTGCGCAAGTTGCAATAGCACGGGGGCAGCGCCGGGCACACAACCCGAAAATTGCAACACTTGCAACGGCACTGGCCAGGTTCGTTATCAACAGGGCTTTTTCTCGGTCGCCCGAACGTGTCACGTCTGTCGGGGCGCGGGCCGCGTAGTTAAGACTCCGTGTACGCAGTGTAACGGTGCCGGTCGCGTGGAACGTGAGAAGCAGATGGAGGTCAAGATTCCGGCCGGAGTTGAGACTGGTTCACGACTTCGCGTGCCCAGTGAAGGTGAAGCCGGGACGAATGGCGGCGTTGCGGGCGATCTGTACGTCGTAATTCACGTTGCCGAACACGAGCAGTTTGAGCGTCAGGGAAACAATCTCTACGAAGCAGTGCCGATCAGTTTCACTCAAGCGGCGCTCGGCTCTGAATTGATGGTGAAGACGCTCGACGGTGAAGAGAAACTGAAGATTCCGATGGGTACTCAGACCGGCACCGTGTTTCGTCTTCGCGGGAAGGGAATGCCGGCACTCGGTGGTCGCGGTCGGGGCGACTTGTTCGTCTCCGTTACTGTCATGACACCGACAAGTCTGACACGCGAACAGCGCAAACTGCTTGAACAGTTAGCCGAAGTCGAAACCACGGATCTTGCGGATAAGAAGCTCGTAGATAAGGTAAGAGACATATTCGGATAACCGGATTATTTTCCTAACAACCCCATCATCTCCGCATGCAGCAGCACAACATCTGGCGACTGCTGCAAGGCGAGGAAGTAATTCTTCTGAAACTCAGTTCCCGATTCCGCCGGTGCCAGTAAACTCTTCGCGCGCGCGAGTAGTGCTTTCGCGTCTTCTTCCGTCGTGGGCTGCTCGGAATCGCGGGTGTCTAACGTTTCGTCGATCTGCACGATGAGCTCTGACAGCCGATGCAGCCAGTCGAACCACGGATCCTTCAGCACCAACTGCAAGAACTCATAACTATTGCCGATCGGCCCTCGTGCCCTTTCGTATCCGCGTCGCTCCAGATCGAGTAGTGTCTTGTGCAACCGCAATAGTCCGTGGCGCAATTGCTTCAACTCGTCACGCGTGAGCTCCGAAACGCTTTCGTTTCCCATTCCCGTCTCCCCTAATTCCATAAGATCAATGGGCAAATCCGTGCCCAACAGGGCCTATGCTATGATCCCGGCGATGCCCAGCGCCATCTCCCTCGACACGGCAGTCGAGGATCTTCACAAGTTTCGCATTGCTCGACTAGGCGAGAATCCCTCACGCAAACTCGCGTCCGCACTCGCGAGCCAGGCACACAAGCGAAACCGATCCGAAGTCATCGTGGACGATCTACTCACTTATCTGCCGATGCGTTACGAGGACCGCTCCCGCACTGCGGCTATCCAAGATCTTCAGGATGGACTCGAAGCATCGCTCGATCTGACTGTAACTCATGCGCATGGTTATCCTGTGCGTGGCAAAGCGAACTTCGGCAAAGCGCGTTTGTTTATCTTCGAAGTCGCTGCCAGCGACGCAGGAAAAACCGGACGAGACGTAGTTGTGTGGTGGTTCGTCTCCGGCCGCCGCGCTTACGACATCGTAAAGTACTACACGGCGCGACTGGTTCCGGGCACACGCTTCATTACGTTTGGGCGTTGGGAGTTGGAGCCTCGCCGCGGCGTTTACAAACTGCGTCTGCACCGTCCGACCGACGAACTCGAGATCATCGCGCTTCCGGATCAACCCGCCAATCTCCTTAACAGCGAACCCGTCGAACCTGACCCGGAACAAGCAGAAGAGAACGTACCGGATCCGGCGCTGGCTGCGATTCACGTCGCACGACGCGTTCCCGTTTATCGGAAACTCGGCGACTTCAATTCACAGCGCATTCGCGAAATCATGCATGCGACGTTGGCCCAACTTGACGAGAAAGCGATCGACGAAACACTGCCGCCTGATCTGCGACAGCGAGCGCGGCTGATTGATCGCGCGCGGGCATTGCGGGAGATTCACTTTCCGCCTGCGGACGTAGCGTTGTCCGATTACGAGCAGTCGCGCAGCCCGGCCCATCTCCGGCTCATCTTTGAAGACTTCTTCTGGCTCACCTTCGCGCTCGGTTTCAAACGCGGCCGGCGCGTTAAGGAGACGAAGGAAGTCACGATTCGCATCGACAAGTCAGTGAACGATGCAGTGAAGTCGGTGATGCCGTTCAAACTGACCAAGGCGCAGCGAAAGGTGGTTGCTGACATCTTCAACGACATGAAATCCACCGCTCCAATGAATCGACTGCTTCAGGGCGATGTCGGCAGCGGTAAGACGATAGTTGCTTTGATTGCGATGATTGCGGCGATCGAAAACGGTCTGCAAACAGCGCTGATGGCGCCCACGGAGATCCTTGCCGAACAACATTCGCGAAACATCAAGCGCATTCTCGCCCGGACGCCGTATCGCATTGAGCTATTGACCGGATCGCTGCGTTCGGCGGAGAAGCGACGTCTGCAGGCAGCTTTGCAAGAGGGCGAGATCAATGCCGTCATCGGTACGCAGGCACTGATTCAGGAAGGAGTTTCGTTCGCAAGGCTTGGACTGGTGGTTATCGACGAACAGCACCGTTTTGGCGTGATGCAACGCGCGGAGTTGCGCGCACGTGGCTTGAATCCCGACGTGCTGGTGATGACGGCGACGCCCATTCCGCGATCGCTCGCGATGACCGTGTATGGCGATCTCGACGTTTCAGTGATCGATGAGTTACCGCCCGGACGCACGCCGATCGAAACGATAGTTCTCGCCGAGGACCACCGGCTGGAAGTAAAGAAGTTGATAAAACGCGAAGTAAGTGCGGGTCGTCAGGTCTACGTTGTTTATCCGCTTGTCGAGGAGTCAGAAAAAATGGACTTGCGAGATGCGAAGCAACGTTACGAATACCTGCGCGACATCGTCTTTCCGAGGCTGCCTGTCGGACTGCTGCACGGAAAAATGAAGCCGTCGGAGAAAGAGCAGGTAATGAATGAGTTTGTCGCCGGAAGGATCAAGATACTGGTTTCGACAAGTGTGATTGAAGTAGGCGTCGACGTGCCGAATGCGTCTGTAATGATCGTCGAACATGCGGAACGGTTTGGGTTATCGCAACTTCATCAATTGCGCGGGCGCGTCGGCCGTGGGGCAGAGAAGAGTTATTGCGTGCTGCTCACGAGCGACAAGCGGACGGCAGTCGCAGAGGAACGTCTAAGCATTATGGCGAAGACGAGCAACGGGTTCTTGATCGCTGAAAAGGATCTCGAACTGCGTGGTCCAGGGGAGCTGCTGGGGACGAAGCAGTCAGGATTGCCGGAGTTTCGCATTGGCAACCTCGTGCGCGATCAGCAACTGTTGGAGCAGGCGCGTCATGAGGCGGAGTTTTATCTGAGTCGGGAGAAGTCGGCGGTGACGATCAGGATGGTCGAACATGTGATGAAGGATGCACGGCTGGGTCTGGCCGCCGTCGGGTGATACGGTTGATAACATGCGAGTCATTGCGGGAGCATACAAAGGACGCAACCTCAAGAGCCCACCATCGATGCAGGTGCGTCCGACGTCGGATCGGCTGCGCGAGACGTTGTTCAATGTCATCGCTCCCCGGATTGAAGACTCGCGATTTCTGGACTTGTGCGCCGGATCGGGCGCGGTCGGGATCGAAGCGCTGTCGCGAGGCGCCAAGCATGTGACGTTTGTCGATCGTTCACGAAGGAGTTGTCAGTTGATCGAGGCGAATGTCGCGCTATGCCGCATTCCGGAGGAGCAAAACGAGATCTACTGCATGACCGCTGCAGATTTCCTGCGCGAAGCGTCAACTTCAGATAATTATCCGTGGGACATTATTTTTTTCGACCCGCCTTATAAAGAAGATTACTCGCGCACTCTCGACCTTCTCGGTAAGTACAAAGGCTTGTTGATTGTCGAACACCATCATAAAAATACTCTGCCAGAAACAATTGGCACGTTGGTTAGAACACGGATTCTGAAGCAGGGCGATTCGTCACTCAGCTTCTACGAAGGTTAGAATAAACTCGCATATTCTTTTGTGCCTTTTTGTGGCCAATGATCGTTCTCGGCATTGAAACATCCTGCGACGAGACAGCCGCCGCCGTTGTGCGTGACGGTTGCGAGATCGTGTCGTCGGTGATCTCGTCTCAAGTTCCCACTCATAAACGTTACGGTGGCGTTGTGCCGGAACTCGCTTCACGCGAACACCTCGACAAGATCGTTCCCGTCGTTAGCGAAGCCTTTGAACGAGCCCAGGTCACAGCAGCCGATATCGACGGGATTGCCGTGACTATCGGACCAGGACTTGTCGGGTCGCTGCTCGTCGGTGTTTCGTACGCGAAGGCGATGGCGTATGCATTGAAGAAGCCGTTCGTCGGTGTCAATCACATCGAGGGGCACATCTATTCAGTCGCATTTGAAAACCCGCCGATCGAGTATCCGGCCGAGGCGTTGATCGTTTCCGGTGGACATACGAACATCTTTTTCATTCCTGAGCCCGGCAAGTACAAAGTCGTCTCGCGCACGCGTGACGACGCGGCGGGAGAAGCGTTTGACAAGGTCGCAAAGATGCTTGGGCTGGGCTATCCAGGTGGGCCGGTGATTGAGCGACTGGCGCGCGAAGGTGATCCGCACGCAGTGCCCTTTTCGATTCCGCGCATGGGTGACGGATTACCGGACTTCAGTTTCAGCGGGCTCAAGACTGCGGTGACAAAGCATGTGCGTGAGACGGGGTTGTCGCCGGTTGAGAATGGGGGCGAGCCGTCGCAGGGAATCAAGGACCTCGCCGCGAGCTTTCAGCATGTGGTGGTGCAGTCGCTCGTGAAGACGATGGAAAGGATCGCGAATGAGTACTATCCGAAAATGCTGATTATCGCCGGTGGCGTGGCGTGTAATGGAAAGTTGCGCGAGGTCGCGCGAGAGATGGCCGCGTCGTTGGATTTGCCGGTGTACTTCCCCTCGCCACACCTATCGACCGACAACGCCGCGATGATCGCAGCAGCCGGCACCGTCAAGCTAATGGCCGGGGAACGTGGGAATCTTGACATGAACGCCGACGTCACGTTGCGTCTGCAAAATCTCGATCTTGAAGAAGAAGCCGTCAAGCGCGCCGGCGTTCGGTATCGCCTTTAGGACTGTTCCCGCAAAGGCGCAAAGCTTCGCACAAAAAGTCGCATATCTGATTCGTTTTCTCTGCGGCCCTCTGTATATGTCTGCGGCCTCTGCGTAGAAACGACGGTTAAACGCGGAGAAAGCCGAGATACACAGAGGAACGCAGAGAAAGAAAAACCCGGACTCTTCCTTCCTTTGCGTCTTTGCGCCTTTGCGGGAGTTGTTGTTTTGGCCCCGTCACGCGAGACCTGAGTTGGGTCTTATCAACCCTCTATAGTGCTCATCGCTGTGACGGCACGTTTTTCGTAAGCCGCAATGGTAGCGATGTTCTTTTTTTCAACCTCACTCAATGCTGCATCGGTGAAGTTTGGATCCGCTTTGTACCAATCAAAACTCGAAAAGTACTGCTGTAGCCACGGCTCTTTAAAAACTTTACCGTGCCGCGCGTAAATCTCTTGCCGCATCTGGCTCGCGTCCTCAATGAACAATCCTTCCAGCAGCGCGCGCGTGACTAACTTCGTGCTTAATTCCTGGTGAATGCGGTTCTCGTATTCGACGATCGTCTCAACGTTGACCTTGTTACTGCCCGAGAGACTCTCGTCTTTGAAATTCTCGTCCGGCGTGTACCACGGTTGAGCATAGAAGTACTGTTGCAGCCACTCGGCGCGAAACATGCGACCGTGTCGCGCGTAAACCTCGTTTCGCAGTAAGCGTAACTCGTGCAGACTCAATCCATGCAGCATCTGTTCGCTGATTGCCTTGCTTTCGAAAAGCTCCATGTCGCCGGGCAACAGTGCAACCTTGCGTTGTTTCTTCTGCGCGGTGCTCAGCAATGCGAGGTTCTTGCGTTCGATGATGGTGAGCTTCTTCGAATCGTACTTGTCGTTCGGTTGATACCAATAACGCTCCTCGAAATAATGTTGCAGCCACGGTTCGTCGTCGAAACGCTTGCCGTGAATCGCTTCGATCTCCGCTTGCAGCACCTTCCACTCAGCACCACTGTGCTGGCCTAGCTTTCTCGCAGTGATGAGACGATCACGCCAATAGCGCATGTCACCCGGCTGGATTGTCTCGTGTTTTGAAGCTTCGGCGATGCGGATCACGTCGAGGTTGCGCCGCTCCGTCTCGTTGAGCATCGAGTTGTTGAACTCGGGATTGGCCTGATACCACGACTGAGATTCGAGATAATTTTTGATGTCGGCGTCTTTGAAGATACGGCCATGACGTCCAAACACCAGCCCGCGCATCAGTTTCAGGTCCCACATACTGAGCTTCTTAACGTCCGCCTGTCTGATCGCGTTGTTACTAAAGTCGAAGTTCTTCCAGAGGTCGATCGGTTCCTGTGCTTTTGCGGTCAACGATGAGACCAAGAGCAGTCCGAGCAGGTAAAGGGGGAGTCGGGAGGCAGAAAACACGGATTTCTCTCCTTTGTTAAGAAACGCAATGTGTATCAAAAGCGTTTGTCAGCTCGTTGGCGATCTGAGTCGCGTCGCGGCCCTCGATTTGAAATCGTTCGAGCATGTAGACGAGTTCGCCATCTTTCAGAATTGCGATCGATGGCGACGACGGTCCATAACCGGTGAAGTAGCTGCGCGCTCGTTCGGTGGCCTCGATGTCAGCGCCCGCGAACACGGTGGCGACCTTGTCAGGCTTGACGTTGTGTTGCAGAGCAAGCGCAACGCCGGGGCGCGCCTTTCCCGCCGCGCAACCGCAAATCGAGTTTACGACCACCATCAGCGTCCCTTTGTTGCTATTCACGGCGTTGTCGACTTCTTCCGCAGATCTCCACTCCTCTACACCTAAACGCGTTAAATCTTCGCGCATCGGGCGAATCATGATTTCTGGATATGGCATTTACTTAATCTCCTTAAAGTTTTGTTCATTCTACACTGATTGAAATAGTTCGGGGGGCATCGCCGTCTCCAGCGAGGTTTATGCGCCAGACGTCTGGCGGCAAGGGGTAGTTTCTCATCCTTTCCGGCCACTCGATTACAATCACTGCCTGTTCATCCACCAACAAATCATCAAGATCGACGGCGTGCGCAGCGCTGGCGCCTTCGTCGAGACGATAGAGATCGATGTGATACAGAAGCAGACGCCCGGCATGCGGGTTCACGAGCGTGAACGAAGGACTGGTGACGTCTTCTTCGTCGACTCCCAGGGCTGCGCAGATTCCTTTGACGAAGAGCGTTTTGCCTGCTCCGAGTGGACCACTCAATAACAGAATCTCACCGCCCCTGAGCCGCGCGCCGAGTTGATGTCCGAAGTTGAAAGTCTCGGCCGGTGAAGAGCTGTGGAACTCACCAACGGGAAGATGATCGCGTGTTTTACTCGTCATCGCCGTCCGGCCTGAGTTGTTGTAATTGGTGTTGGGGTTGCTCTCCGTGAGGATCGAGAAAGCGAATTGCTTCACTGAAGTGCTCGCGAATGTCCGAGGCGACCATTGTCCGCATGCCGAGTTTGCGCGCTGCGAAGTCGCCCGCGAGTCCACCAACGTACAGCGCCGCAATTACCGTCACGAGCGGATCGGCTTTGTCTTTCAACGTCGCAAACGATTGCGCCAGAAAACCCGAGATAAGCCCTGTAAGCGTGTCTCCGGAGCCCGCCGTGCCGAGGCCCGGATTGCCGGTAGGATTTACAAAGACGCGGCCATCCGGGGCGGCGACAAGCGACCGCGAACCCTTCAAAACTAGAATCACGTGGTTCGTCGTGGCAAACTCGCGCGCCACCGCAACTCGATCCCTGATCTCATCAGAGGCGCCGATCAGTCTAGCCATCTCTCCTGGATGCGGCGTTAACACAAGCGTATGTTCCACGGAGCCTTTCAGACCCGAGGGCCAGGGAGCGAGACAGTTCAAGCCATCGGCATCGATCACGCAGGGGGTCGATCGCCGTTCAACAATCGACCGCACAAATCGACGCGTACGATCGTCGTCGGAAGTCAGTCCAGGTCCGACCGCCACCACGGTGCCTTTCTTCTCTGCCAGCTTCAGAAAATGATCGACAGCTTCGTCGCTCACCGCACCGCGATCAGTTTCCGCGAGCGCTTTCGTCATCACTTCAGGCATAGAACCACTCGCAACCAAAGGCTGGGCTGATGCCGGCGTGGCCACGGTTACCAATCCTGCCCCTGAACGCATAGCGGCATTGGCACACAGGGCAGCGGCGCCAGAGTAACCGCGCGAGCCCGCAGCGATCAGCACATTGCCATGCGTGTTTTTATAAGACCAAGGGACGTAGCGCGTGCTGACAAGCCACTGCCTCACATCCTCAGCTTCAACCAGAAATAACCACGGCCGCGACGTTTCTTCGACCAACGATCGAGGAGATCCGATATCGGCAACGATCAACTCACCATTTAAATCAGACGCTGGCGGCACAACATTTGCCGGTTTCGGAGCAGTGAACGTCACCGTGAGATCGGCGTGGACAGCCGGACCGATCGGTTCTGACAGATCAGCATTGAGACCGGAAGGAATATCGACCGACAGGATCCACGGTAACCTCTCATCCGCGCATTCGCGGGCCTCGCGCAGAGACGTCAGGTGCTCGATCACTTTTCTGTAGACGCCATCGACCGCGCGCGCCAAACCTGTTCCAAACAGGGCGTCGATAATCACGTCATACTCGCGATCAACTTCGGAGAGCTCGTCCCAGGCTGGGAGGTCGTCACATTCAATAAAGGTTAGCAGTTCCGAATCGGCACGCTCGCTGGCGTGATCAAAGTTAATCCTGGCGTCTCCCTGCGTCTCCAAAAGCAGGCCAAACAGCACCACCGTGCACTGCGCGCCCTCGTCCGCGAGTAATTGAGCGATCCCCGCGCCGTCGCCTCCATTGTTACCCTTGCCACACAGAATCAAGACCTGAAGACCGGCCACATTCCCTTCGTATCGGGCCAGTATCACCGCGAGACAGGACGCGCTAGCCGAATCCATCAGGAGCAGGGATGGAATGCCGTACCTCTCCGTCGTGAGGCGGTCAATCTCCCGCATTTGTTCGGCTGAAACTACTGGAAGCACCTGGGGATGATATCAGACGAAGATCAGGGGGCGAATTGGAAGGGATGAGGCCCAAAAACAAAAAGGGCGGCCGAGGCCGCCCGCCTTGCCTGCCGCTGCAACAACCGTCCGTTTTTCCAGGATACTTAACTTAAATATCCAATAGACCAGTGGCTCCAGAAAAAAATGAAAAAAGATTCTGGAACAAGGAGCACTTCTGTTCCAGAATCTCTCTTCGTCGCCTAATGCCTTTAGATCGTAATAGCAGCCCGCACATTGTTGTGCGCCATTGCCGCGGTCTTATCCGTTGCGGGAGCGAAGCTAATGCCCATCAGGTACATCAGCGTTTCACAGACTTCCCGTGAACCCGTCCCGACTACCTGTCCATTTGCATCCTGCAGCACATAGATTCGGCCACTCCCGTCTAATGGAAGAATCATTGGCTTTGTATACATGTGTCTGTCTCCTTGGGGGCTTCAGAGATCGTTTTCACCTACCGGAGATGCATATCATTTCTGCTGCCGATTTTTCAACCTTCGACGGACCATCCCGGCCGTTCCAGCGAGTCCGCTGCCCAACAGGAACAAGCTCGCCGGTTCCGGCACTTCGTTAGTTCCCGGTGCAAACCCACCCAGACGCCACTGATTGGTCTCGGAGAAAGTTGTGCCATTTAAACCCTGAATGGTCACGCTATTGATTACTGCCCCGTCACCCGCCTGAATGCCGAAGAAGTTCTGACCGTTGGTGTCAACAGTGAATACCTGGTTAAAAACTTGCCCACCGAGAAGAGTGTAGTTAACCGTGAACTGGACCTGCGTCGGAGGAGGCAAGCCATTGGTGACGTCGATGTTCAGAATTAGCTTTTGGAATGTCGCGCCGTTTTCGAGCTGCACGGTGACGTTCGAGAACGGTGTGTTTCCGGTCCCGCCCACAAGCACAGCCTGACCGCCGCTGACGCCCAGGTTGCCGTTGCCCGATGCTGAAGTGAAATCCACGATAAAACCAGCGCCTGCGCCGTTAAAGTCGCCCTGCACGAGAAGACCGGAGTGGATCAGGGAGGCGTTGTTAAAGAGCACGTTGTCGGTGCCCTGATTGCCCGGGTTTCCGACGGTGATTGTGATCGGATCGGCCCACGCGTTGGACGAGGCCGCCATCATCACGATAGCCGCCGCTAGGGAGAGCACGAAGCGTTGGGGGTTAAAAATCCGGGGCATTCTTGGAACTCCTACTGTGTCGATTACTAAACCATAGAAAAGAAAGTGTTAATCGAACGCGACTTCCAAGACGTTGGGTGACTTAGCGAGCGAACTTTAGGAGTCGTCCAATGACGGCGCGAGCAGGCGGGAGGCCGAATAGGTAGCCCACAGCGAAGTAGCAAGTGCCGTAAACACCCAGGACGACGATCGCCAGAGGAATGGGATGCCAGCCTGTTACCAACAGCTTCAACCCCCATCCCAACGCTGCGCCCAGTAAGGCTCCGAGCCAGAGTTTCGCGGCGTATGAAAGGGGCAGACCGGTGCGGCCAATTCGGGTGTTGAGGCTTCTGCGCAACAGAACAAACTCGGCCCAACCGGCTATTCCGGATGCGACGGTGATTCCCGCCGCTCCCAGATTTGCATCGATACCGAGCATTCGCGGCAGGTGCAGAGAAAAAAAGTAACCAAGACCGCCTCCCAACACTACGCGCAACACGGCAAAACGCAAGGGAGTGCGTGTGTCGCGCAAGGCGTAATACGTTGACGAGTAAAGCCGACCCATTGTCGACGCGAGTAGACCAACAGCGGAGCCGGCCAGAATGGTCCAAACGTAAACCGCATCGTCGCTAGTGAACTTTCCCGTTTGATAGAGAACGGCGGCGATCACGTCGCCGAGCGCCAGAAAAGCCACTGCCGAAGGTACGATGAAGAAACTAATTCTCTTTAGTCCTTCTTCAAGACGGTGCCGCAATGTTTCAGCGACAACACTCTCCGTTCCCAAGGTCTTCGACATCGCCGGCAGCTCGGCCGCCGAGACTGACATGCCAAACAAGCTGACCGGAAGCGTGTACAGGCTCTGTGCGTAATTGAGAGCGACGAGCGCGCCCTGACCAAGGAAACTTGCGAGGCCCGCGTCGACAAACGCACTGATCTGGACCACGCCGCGACTCATAAATACAGGAAAGAAACTGTGCAGCACTTGTCGTACGTGCGCACTGGCGAGCGTCAGTTCAGGACGAAAGCGTTTCAACAGTCGTAGGACGGTCGGCAATTGCACACCAAACTGAAGCACACTGCCGACTACGGAACCCCACGCCGTCATTGCCGCGAGCGTCGCAAGATCGACTCGGTTATCGAAGTAAATGAGCGCCGTGATGATCGCTGCGTTCCAGGCGACGGGCGCAGTGTACGAAATAAAGAAACGATGATGGCTGTTTAGAACTCCGAGACACCACGCCGAAAGCACTAGAACGCCGGCCCCGGGAAACAGGATCCGCACCAGCGTGATCGCGAGGTCTCGTCGTTCTTCTTCGAAGCCGGCGGCGATTATGGTGACAATATACGGGGTGGTGAGCACACCTAGCAGCACTACTATCGCCGTCACCAGCGCGAGGATGCCGAAGATCGCATTCGCGACCCGTGCGGCCTCTTTTTCGTCATCCTGGGCCAACAGCTTGGCATAGACCGGTATGAAGGAAGCGGAGAGTGCCCCTTCGCCGAACACGTTCTGAAGAAAGTTCGGAATGCGGAACGCAGCACTGAAGGCGTCGCCTTCAGCTGAGGTGCCGAAGTAGTGTGCGAAGATACGTTGACGAACTAAGCCGACAATGCGGCTGATAAGAATTCCCGCGCCGACAAAGAACGCAGAGCGGCCGGTACTTGGTGGTGCTGGTTTCGCGGGAGCGGCTGGTTCCGGTACTGCGGCGCCTACTTGTTCGACAGTTTCACCGGCGGCGGTACCGGCGGCAGGGGACTCATCGGTGGTGATTTCGCGGTCTCGTGTCAGAGAGCGTATTCCTTCATCTTGTTGAGAAGTGTTTTATAGCTGACACCGAGATCTTCGGCTGTTTTGCTTTTGTTGCCGAGATTCGCTTCGAGCACCTGCACGATCTTGCGGCGTTCGACGAGGCGCAAAGCGCGATGGCCCACGTCGGAGAGTGTCCCGGAAAGATCGAGTTGTTGAAGCACCTCCGCATCAGCGGCATCTGACGACCGGCCCAGACCGAGATGATGAGGTTCGAGAATCATGGTGTCAGACAAAATGCACGCACGCTCAATCGCGTTTTCAAGTTCCCGAACATTTCCCGGCCAGCGGTGCTCGCGCAACGCCAACTCCGCGTCGGGACTGAGTTGCGCCTCACGCCCGCGCAAATCCCTCCCAATCTCCGCTGCGAAATGACGCGCAAGCAGCAATACGTCGTCACCACGATCGCGAAGTGGTGGTATCTCTATCGGAAACACCGCCAGTCGGAAAAACAGATCGCCACGAAACTCGCCGTTCTCAACCGCGGCCTTCAAGTCCTTGTTGGTGGCAGCTACAACGCGGACATCCACCGCTACCGGCGTTCGTCCGCCAATGCGATCAACAACTTTCTCCTCGATAGCACGCAACAGTTTGCCCTGGACAGCCACTGGTAACTCACCAATCTCGTCGAGAAACACTGTCCCGCCCGTCGCCAGCTCAAACTTCCCTTGTCGTCGATCGCTCGCGCCGGTGAACGCACCACGCTCGTGGCCGAACAGTTCGTTTTCGATCAGCGTTTCGGGTATGGCGGCGCAGTTGATCGCGACAAATGGTTTGTCGCGTCGAGATGAAAGGTGATGGACTGCAAGCGCAAATAACTCTTTGCCCGTACCCGATTCGCCGAGCAACAACACCGTGGCTTCTGTTTGCGCCACTCGCTGCGTTTCACCCACTGCGCGCTTCAGCGTTTCCGATTCGCCCAGGATTCGCGGGAAGCCGTAGCGACGCGACCACTCTTCGCGGAGCAACACGTTCTCCGTTCGCAGCGTCGCTTGCTCCAACGCTCGTTCGACGAGCAGCAACAGATGATTGGAGTCGACAGGCTTTTGAAGAAAATCGTGCGCGCCGTCTTTCATGGCCTGTACTGCTTCGTCGATCGAACCGAAGGCAGTCATAACGACGACGGGTACATCGGCATCCGCATGGCGCGCAGAACGGAGCACGTCTAGCCCCGAACCGTTTGGCATGCGTAGATCGGTAAGTATAAGTCGATGGCGAGTGGTGGCGATTTCGTTGAGCGCTGAAGAGGCGTCGACGGCTTCTGTAACACTGTAGCCGGCATTCTCGAGAGTCAATCGGAGGACGCGGCGCAGGCTGTCTTTGTCTTCGACAAGTAGAATGTCAGCCATCCGTGAGAGGATATCACGGCTTATTTGTCAGTGGTCAGTGATCAGTTGTCAGTTGTCAGTAGTCAGTGGTCAGTGGTCAGTCGTCATTACGCATCCTGCAAGACTACTGACTACTGACTACTGACTACTGACTACTGACTACTGACCACTGACAAACCATTTAATACTCGCGGATGTCGCGAACAATGTCGCCAAGCGCGTCCTTCCCTTGTTGCACCCACACAGAGTCGTACTTCAAGTTTGAGGTGCCGGCGCCATCAGTGTGGAAGGTAGGCGCGAGAAACGGGTGTGAGAGTCCGTTTTCCGCAGCGGGCCACGAACGCGCAAATCTAGCGACGTAGATCGAACCGAGTATGTTTCCACTGCCGCCGCCGTCACGCAAAATCACGCCGTCTCCGAGTACAAGAATAATCCCTTTGAACGTTGGGTTGCCGTTCATGGTAAGCGTGCCCGTGACAATCAAGATCCCTGCGCCCCCTTCCAATGAGGCGTTACCATTTACAAAGGTGAATTTAGGAGACGCTTCAGTTCCGGCAACACCGCTGAGGCTGGTGAAAAAACGGCCCATACTGCGCGCTACTAGCTGCATGTCGATCAGAAATGCGCGCGCCTTGTCGGCCGTTTGGAGCCACGGCGGTAGGTCATTGATGGCTACCACCTGCGTTGATACTTCCTCAACTGTCGCGCCCACTGTAATTGCAGCGTCGGCAACTACTTTATCGGCCGCATGGGTAACACCGAAGGACGGTAAACTGGCTTCCGCCGTGGCATTGTCGTGTCCGGTATAAAACTTTGAGGCGCTTGTGCCGATGTCGAAAGTCATCGGGAGGCCGGCGTCAGATCCCCGCATTACCAACATAGCGTTGGGATCAAACTCGAAGTGGGTTTTCTGGACGATCATCTCCATGTTCTTGACTGAGCCGTTTGGACCATAGCCGGTTGATTGCACCTGGATTCGTTTGGGCCGGTAAGTAGCGTCTGTGCTGCGTTTCTCTCCGGCTGGGTCGTCGGGATCTATCACGACGACACTGTATGAATAGTTTCCTCCGGTTGGGGTTACGCGCCAGTCGTCGCTGTCGTAATCGAGCCAGGCAGTAAGCCGTCCGACCGTTGAAGGATCGTCCGGAATGTTCGAAGTCAAGGGATCGACGGCGTTGCGAAAGTTCATGCGTGTCGTGCTTGGTATCACGTGCGGAGCAACATGCCCGCGTATGATGTTGAGCGCATCTTCCAGTCCGCTCTCAGCGGCATAGTAGGCTTGCAGCTCTGCAGTGCCTTCGATTGACGTAGTGACGGACATTCCAGTTGTGATGATCACGGTTCCTGCGACCGCTAGCAGCAACGTTGCGATCAGGATGCTGATGATAAGAGCGGCGCCCTTTTCACCGTGTCGATCGGAGGTTCTTCTTGTCTGACGGGTCATTTTGTGATGGTCCTTCACACGAGTTAGTAAGTGATCTGACTTGCATTTCGTAGCACGACTTCCGAACGGAGAGTGAGCGGACGCTCCGGTTGGTAACCGGTAGAACCGGGTGCGCCGATGGCCGGCAGTGTCACACCCACCTCGATCATGACCTTCCATACCAGACTCACGTTGGTGGTGTTTGCTTGCACATTGACGGTATTTCCGTCCATGTCGTAATAGTTGAGTGAAAAAGTGTCGAGCCTGTTTGCGAGAACCGTTATGCCCTCACGGTCCGGTCTGGTGACATCGTAACGAACGAGGTAATGACGGTCCGAGGCGTCGTCGTGATACATCGAGTATTTGATGTCTTCATCGGGATCGATAACCTCGGTGGCGCCGGCGACGGGATTGCCCGAACTATCGTATGTGTAAGCATTCAGGTTCGCTCGAAATCTGATCGAGGATGGACCGGTGTCGCCCGTTACGAGGCCGTTATCCGCCAGGCCGAAACCGGAGTTGGCAATTTCGCGCGAGACGATGTTGAGTGCGCGTTGGGCATCGGCAATCGCGTCTGAGCGAGCATCCTCACGGGTACGCATGCGCAACGACTGAGCGACGAGAGTGCTCGCAATGCCGGCGATGACAATAGTCACCGTCATCGCGATTACCAGTTCGATAAGCGAAAAACCACGATCAGAATTTTGGCTCTTCATTATTTGTTTTTCCTTAGGAGCCGACATAAGGACCGAGTGCAAATGCGGAACGTTGCACGCTGATCTCCACGGTGCCGCGCGCCCATTCGTCTGTGTTCAGCAGCGGCGTCACCTGAATCTTGATTGTTTTGAGCGAAGTGGTGGTATCAGTAATGGTAGTCACGACGGTGTAGGTTCGATCGTCGCCACTGGTGACCGTCTTGCTGGTTGCGGCATGTGCCGTCAGGCCGGCATCGAGGAACTTCATCTGTCGATAACGTTCCATCTCCTGCTGTGCGACTGCGAGCGCCAGAGCACGATCGCGTGAGCCGGTGTTGTTTTTGATTGCAAATGCGAAGACGGCGCAGATGCCCAGGCCACCGATCATCATCACCAAAAGAGCCGAAGTTGTCTCAATCAGTGTGAAACCTTTTTCCTGCTGACGTTTCTTTCCGCGTGAACTTACCCACAAGCGCATGTCAATTCTCCATTAGTTGAATACGGTCACACCCACGGTTTTGGTACCACAAGGAGTTTCGAAAGCTAGCGTGAAGTTTCCGCGCGTGTTGTTCAGTGATGAGACCTGGAAGGTGTTTCCTGAAAGCCGGGTAACGTCGAGATTGTTCGGGCCCTCGGTGAAGATGACCGTTCCGCTCGGGTTCACTGTGAAACTGATCGTGCCCCCGTTGTGCTTCGAGAACGCCAACGGATTCGGATTGGTGGTCACCGTAACCACACATGGCGTTGGCGTCGGGCTCGGATTGACCACCGGCGATCCTGCTGGTGATGGCGATGGCGATGGACTGCCCGTCGGACTCGGACCGGGATCAGGTGATGGCGTCGGGTCGCCACCGGGTGATGGCGTCGGCGTAGGATCAATGTCCACGACGTCCGGCGTGGGAGTCGGAGACGGTGAGTTGTCGTCCGTCGGCGTCGGCGTCGGTGATGGATTTGGAGTGTTGTTAGCACCGATGGTTGATCCGCCATCGATGGGGTTTAGGTTCGTAGTGGTATTAACGTTCGGAACGTCGTCGAGATAAACGTCGCTGTCGAGCGTGACGTCGCCTGACCTCGTTATGTCGATGATGCGTTGATCATTCTCATTGTCACCCCACTGCAAAGCGATACTGACTTTGATGTCGGTAGTTTCGAGATCGACGAGCCGCCCGCGCCAATCAAAAACGAGAGCGATCGGATCAGTCGCGAATACCACGCCGTCATCAAGAGTGATGTCCTTCGTTTCCACATTCCCGTCACCGTCGAAATCCATCTTCACGCGATAGGTAGTCTTATCCAGCACTGCGAGACCGGCCATTAAATTCGGGTCCGTCGGATGACGTCGCACGGAATCGACTCGCGCTTTTTCAGCGTAACTCGCAAGCAAGCGTGAGGAGTTAGTCAAGCGGATGCGTTGCCGGGCGGCCGTGATGCCCATGAATGCCAGTCCGGAAACGACACTTGCGACGGCCAGCGTGACGATGAGCTGCATCATCGAGAAGCCGCGTTGGGACGTTGGTTTCTGCTTTCGGTTAGTTCGGCTGGTGCTTCGCATTGGCGCGCTCATCACTCCTCCGGGGTGCGGGAACTTAGGGGATTTTCGACAAAACTTCCCGTGGTCCAAGGAGCAACGACTATGCCAGCCGCGGATCACTTGCAAATACCTCGGTTTCTTGCGCGGATTCTTAGACCGTGGCCGCCGGGTTGTTACTAAAGGTTACGCTGATGAGAAGAAGCTTACCTAAGAGGCATTTCAATGATTTCTGCGGAATCAGGCGCGATTATGCCTTTAAGTAAAGAGCGACCGGTTCTTTCGGCGCGAACGAGTTCGGTGGGGTTTTAAGAGAATCGTCCGCTGTGACAGCGGTGCCGCACGCCGCGATGCAGTTGGACGACAAAGCGCCCCGGTGATCTTTGGATCACCGGGGCGCAATTATTACGTGGTGGTCTGTAAATTTTTCCCGATCAGTGCAATCCCTGGTTCAGTCCTGATCTGACTTCGATGGTGGTTCGAACTCATCGCCGCCGGCTACAGTGCTTTCAGTCTGCGACAGTTTCATCGTCAACATCAGCGGAGTGTAATCGAAAGCTTTCGGCCCGCCGCGGGTGTTCTGGACCAGCATAACAAGGTAGTCCTGGTTCTCTCGAAACCGGCTAACACTGCCACGCTGATTCATGATCACAAACAACAGCACTTCGCCATTCGCGGCGCGCATCTGGCCGACCAGCGAACTCGCACCGCCGTCAGTTCTCAACAGCGTACCCGTCTTGGCGATCACGCTGCCGCGCCACGCCATTCCGGTAAACCGATCTTCCAACGTACCAGGATCGACCCCGGCCACCGGCATGATCGTTGCCGGCGTCAGTCCCGATTTATTCAACTCGGCGCGCAGAGCGCGATAAACCTTCATCATCGTTCGCGGTGACGCGCGATTCACTCCGAGTCCGCTCAGCCGCGAGATCTTTAGTTCTTCAGGCGCCAGTTGCAGTTCGCTGATCAACCGCTGTCGCACGGCTTCAGGTCCACCCAACGCGTCGCCGATGCGATCGGCCATGAAGTTGTTCGAATAGCACAGCAGCACCTTGAGTATGTCGACCAGCTTGCTGGATCGCTGCGTCAACAACAGCTTCGCGGTTGACGCAACGGGACCGACAGCCACGTCACCCATGACGGCCACACTCGGCACCTTTTCAAGACTCTCACGATCATTAAGCAGCGTCCGTTCGTAATTCCACGCGCGCACCGCTTCCGCGTAACGCAACGTCGAATCGAGTGTGTCGTAAAGCTGATTGCCTGAACGCGTTGCCGATGAGCTGAAGTTCATCGTAAAACCCGGCGCTACGATGAGACTGCCGCTTACTTCTTTGATTCCAAGACTGTTTAGTTCCTTCGCGAGTAAGATTGCGTGTTCGTAGTGGAAAGACGGATCGCGCCCGGAGATGTAAAGATTTCCAGTCAATACGCCGGTGTTTTTGTCTATCGTCCCGTCCGTCCAGACGCCAGTGGCAAACCGATGCGAGGGACCAAACGTTTTCAGCGCCAGCAACGCAGTCGCAAGCTTCAGCGTAGAGGCTGGGTTGAACTGTTCGGTTTCGTTTTGACTCGACACGATCTTGCCGTCGAGCGTCTCGACCACCACGCCCTGAATCCCATAAAGAGGCCGGGTCGTTTCACTTGCTTCCGCGGGTGACGGCGCAGGCGACGCCGACGGCAGCGGCAGTGGTTCCTGTCCGACCGCGACCGCGGAAAAAGCGAAGGGGACGAAGCACGACATACCGACAGTAAGTCGCCAAGTCAGGATTCGTTGTTTAAGTAAACTCCACATCTACGTCACGGGATTAGTGAGAGAGCAAGCTTTGATGCGCCGGATCTGAACGAGGATGCGCGCCGCTATGATAGCACCAATCCGCTTCGTTTGTGGCTTACTCTATACACGGGCTCTCTTCAAAGCATTTCGTTGACAATGTTTCCGGCACGCTCATAGAATCGCCCTATTGACAAACTACAGTGCAACGCAATCAAGAACCCGTCACAGTCGAAAGAGTGATTGCCACTCACCAGGCGCGGCGCAAAGAGATTCGAAAACGGCTAGGTGAGTTTCAGAAAGTTTGGCGTCATGGATCTGACGCCCGGCTTTGGGAAGAACTCGCCTATTGCATTTTTACTGCGGGAGCTTCGGCTCGTATGGGACTCGATTCGGTTGACGCGGTGAGACCGCTATTGCTCGACGGTGAACCGGAAGCGATGACGATGGCTTTGAAGGAGGCCGGCGCACATCGGTTTCCGGTTGCGAGGCCGCAATACATCGTCGTTACGCGAAATTATTTTCGCGCGGAGTTCGGCATGAAATTGCGGCGGCGATTACGGAGTTTTTCAGATCCGTTTGAGCGTCGCGATTGGTTAGCTCAGGAGAAGCAGGTCAAGGGCCTGGGTTACAAAGAAGCCAGTCACTTCCTGCGCAACATTGGAGTTAAAGGTCACGCGATACTCGATAAGCACGTGATGCGTTGCCTGTGCGAAGTTGGCGTCGTGGATGCGCCGAGTCCGCCGTCGACACGCACAAAGTATCTGGCAGTTGAACAGGAACTGACTCGTTTTGCGCGCGAGATCAAAGTCGACTTCGACGAGCTCGATCTTGTTCTTTGGTCGATCAAGACAGGTGAAATACTGAAGTAGTCGAGTACACTGTGTGTGAGGCATTCTTTGCGTGCTCTGCCAACTCTTCAACGTTCTCTGCGTTAAAAAAATATTCAACGCAGGAACCACCGAGAAACGCAGAGAGCGTAGACTCTACAGCGTGGCACAGCCGAAACTGACAGTTCACTCAGAAAGTAGTAATCATGCGGCGTAACAGCAAGACGCGTTTTCCACGGCTGGCGGCCATCGGTGTGGCCGCCTTTGTGTTTTGTTTTGCGCTCGCTGGAGCGGCGCCTGACGTACACGGATTCTCTGACAAAAAGGCCTATCAAAAAGGTTACAAGGCCATCCGGAAGGGCGACTATCCGCAGGCTGAAAAGATCTTTCGCGACCTACTCGGCAAAGATGCGAAGGACATCGAAGCGCGTCTCGGTTTGAGTTTTACGCTTCTGAAACAGCGCAGCTTGCAAGGCGCTTACGACAATGCAGCGCGAGTGATCATGCTGGATCCTTTGTCAGCACGCGGACACGCATTGCTTGGCGCAGCAATTCTGGCAGCAGGTGAGTTTCGTCTATCGGTTGAAGAGTTTCGTACCGCGTTGGCGCTCAACGAAAGCGAAGCGTTGGCTGTCTTCGGTCTGGCCATGGTCGATTTTTATGAGAACCGGCTGGCGCTGGCGATCCCGGGTTTGCGTCGTGCGGTGAGCCTGGATCCCGACGAGCCAGACTTTGTTTTCAACCTGGGCCAGGCGGCGGCGAGAAGCGAGCGATACAAAGAAGCGGCCGATGCGTACGAGAGATTCCTGTTGATCGCTCCGAAGACCGATTTGGATCGCCGCGCACGCATCGTGGGTCTGATCGACTTTCTGCGTTATCTCGGCAGGCAAGGTTCGCTCTACATCACCCAGGGTGAGCACCGGGCCTCCGTTCCCTTCGAAGCAACGGACAATCGTCCCGTGTTACCCGTCCGAGTCAACGGTCAGAAAGAGCCGATGCGTTTTGTACTCGACACAGGCTCGGGAATGTCAGTCATCTCTGAAGAGACCGCGAAGAAGCTCGGCATCAAAGCAGTGGCAAGAGGCGGCCTCGCGCGCGCAGTCGGCGGTGGCGGTCGATTTGAGATCGTCTACGGTTACATCAACTCGCTGGACATCGGCGGCGCGAGGATCGAAAACGTTCCCGTCTACATTCGAAAGTTTTTCGACAACGACGTTCCCGTCGACGGTTATCTCGGGCTGTCAGTCGTCGCTAAGTATCTAACTTCGGTCGATTACGGCACGCGTCGCATGTCGTTGATTCGCCAGAACCAGACGCAGATCGTGGAAGCGTGGACGGTTCGTAGTCCGGAAGGAATTCTGGCCCTTGCGCCCTCTACGCCTAACGACGGCACTGTAGAAATTCCGCTGCGTACCACGTCGAGCGGATTTTTGAGTGGCGAAGTCGGACTCGAGGGTTTCGAGAAAACAGTAAACTTCATCATCGACACCGCAGCGAGCATTACCGTCGTTTCTGAAAAACTGTCTCAGGAAGAACAGCTTCTCGAACTGTTGCAGCCTTCGCGCATGCGTGTGTTCGGCGCGGCGGGAGTGACCGAAGATGTGAAATTGTTGCAGTTGCCGAAACTAAGTTTGGGTTTGACCACACTCGAGCGCATCAACGCGGCCGTGCTTGATATGGAGCCGGTAAACGAGACGGCGGGATTTACACAGGCGGGCATTCTTGGCGGAAACTTCCTTCGTCACTTCCGCGTTTATTTCGATTTCGCGCGCGGCTCGATGCGACTCGAATCGTTAAATAAACCGAAAACTACTGAAAGCATCAACCCGGAAACGGTATCATCGACTCCATGAAACAAGGCCTTTACCTGGAAACATCAGTGATCGGCGCCTATCTCGACAATGGCGAGCCATTCCGGCGCGACTTGACGATCCGCTGGTGGGAGCACGAAATGCCTGACTACCGCACGGTGATTTCACCGCTCGTATCATCGGAGTTGCAGCGCGTTAGCGAACCGCATCGCACTTCATATCTGAAACTGATCGAGAACCTCGAGCAGGTTGATCTGACGGAAGAAGCAGCGATTCTCGCGGAAGGTTACATCGCGCGCGGTATCTTTCATCGCAAATACATCGCTGACGCGCTGCATGTAGCGATTGCATCTTTTCACAAGATTGATTATTTGGTGACGTGGAACTTTGGTCACCTGGCTAACGTGCGACGCCAGGCACGCATCAGGCTTTTCAACACGGCTGCCGGATTCTACGTGCCGATGATCGTAACACCGGAGTTCTTAGTATCGGAGGCAACGGAAAAAGTTAGTTGAACTTTGTGCTTTGAACTTTGTACTTTGTTCGCTGAGTTGAAGGGTTAATTTAAAATGTACAAAGTACAAAGCGCTAAAAACAAAGATCCAAACAAGATGTATCGACGGCCAAAATTTTTGGAAGTCTTGCACGCGATCCGAGAAGACATGTCGCGCGAAGCTGACTATGATGTTGACCTGTTTGCGGAGATGGTCCGATCGGGAGTGCAACCATCGCACGGACCGCAGCGAGTGATTCGCGGGTTCAGAACTCGCGCGCCACGTGCAGAAGCAAAGACCGGAAAGACCGTTAAGCATAGACAGCGCAAGCGAGGCGCGCAATAATGTGCGTGCGTAGTGCTTTGTACTTTTAGTACTTAGTACTGAGCTTTTAGCATTAACTTAATATTTAGAATTCATACAAAGTAAAAAGCATTAAGCACCAAGTACAAAGCAGATGAATCCTACCTTTGAGACGATCGGTTTAGAAGTTTCGAGCGAGAAGGCATTCAACTTTCTGGCGGAGCAAGCGGGGGATCAAGGCGAAGCCACTCAACTCAACCGCCGCGGCGCTGTGTTGCACGGTCGTTGTTGGAAGCTTGGAGAAGGTCTCGAAGTTTGGACGGTACTCTATGAATCGGGGAGCGGCGATCTGTTCTACGCCGATTGTCGTCCCGGGTTTCGCGCTCGCTACATCCAAACGATTGCACCATGGGCGCTGACTGAGTATGACGAAGAAGGCGAAGCAGTGATTCACGGTTATCGTGAAGGTACTGACTGCGAAGTCCTTTTTGAATTACAAAACCTCACCGAAGTTGGTCCCGCTGGTTTTGGCGCGCAGGAGTTGCACATCGGACTATGCGGTTTGGCGTATCGTGCTCGCGTGCGACGCGGAAAAGGCAAGACACGCTGGTTGCCGTTGGAAAAAGCAGCGCCCGCGCGCGCGGCCCACGAGAACGACTGGAGTTTGACTGGTCGCGTTATCGCCTTCAAACCTCTGCGCAATCCACTTTCGGGTGAAGAACTTGTCTGGATTCATCTCGACCTCGAACGCATCAAACTCGAAGTTCTTGTCAACCAACGCGCGTTGCGTGGTGATTCGTTGACAGTCGGTGCGACGCTCGATGCGGAAGTTTGGCTTCAGGGCCATGTCCTCGACGAGCATGCGCTGCGATCGCGTTACGAAGGTGTTGACTACACTTGTACGCGTGCGAGTTTCTGGTCTACCCTGCGGCGTAAGAACTGACGCCTTCATTAATGAAACGCCCGCTTGTTGTTGCCGGTCTCATCACCCTCACACTAACGGGCGCGGCTTTCCTGTTCAATAATTATTGGACGCACCGCTTCGACGCTATGATCGCTCGCCAGGCGACGATCTATCGAGTCGATCCCGATCTGGTTTGGAGCATCATTTACGAAGAAACGTACTTTAGCCCGTGGAAGAAGGGACAGGCCGGCGAGATTGGTTTGATGCAGGTAACGCCGGCAGTCGGCCGCGAGTGGGCGACCGCGACCGGAATGCGTGAGCTTGAAAGACAGATGGCGACTGATCCTGAGAGCCTGTTGCGCGATCCGGAGCGAAACATTCAGATCGGTTGTTGGTATCTGGAAAAGATATGGGAGCAATTTCAGGACGCGCAGGATGTTGAAGCGCGAATGATTGCCGGTTACAACGCGGGGCCAAGTCGAGCGGTGGAGTGGAGTCGCGTTGAGGAAGGGAAGGCGCAGAGTGGTGCGGAGTTCATCACGCGCATCGACATTCCGTCGACTAAGGCATACGTGATTGCGATCATGGATCGTTATCGTGAACTCAAGAACGCGAAGGCGCCTCAGGAATAATCCCATGTCATCCGTGATTGTTAAGATTTACTGCGCGCGCTGGGTTTTGCCTGTTTCCACACCACCGATTGAATTCGGCGCCGTAGCGCTCGATGGACCACGCATCTCGGCGGTCGGCGCTCAGTCGGAAATCCTCGCACGATTTCCCGAGTCTCACGTCGTAGACTTTGGCGAAGCGATCATCCTTCCGGGTTTAGTTAACACGCATACTCACCTCGAACTCACCGCGTTGCGCGGTTATCTCGAAAACGAAGAGGCTGATTTCTTTGCGTGGCTCAAAAAGCTTACGCTGGCACGTCTGGAAAAGATGACGCCCGACGACCTGCGCGTTTCGGCCACGTGGGGCGCCTGCGAAGCGGTGCGAGCGGGCGTTACCTATGTTGGCGACGCAAGCGACTCCGCGATGACGAGCCTGCTGGCATTGAAGGATGTCGGATTGCGCGGCGTTGTGTTTCAGGAATCGTTTGGTCCCGATCCGCGTTTAGTGCAAGAGAACTTTGAAAAGCTTAAAGGCAAAGTAGCGGAACTGCGCGGAGTCGAGACCGATCTCGTGCGCGTTGGTGTTTCTCCGCACGCACCTTACACCGTTTGCGGACCACAGCTCGAATGCATTGCACGTTTTGCTCGCGACGAACACTTGCCGTTGATGATGCACGCTGCCGAATCGCGCGCTGAAGAGTTGTTCGTGCGTGAAGGGCGTGGAATTTTCGCTGACGGCTTGGCTAAACGCTCAATCGAGTGGAAAGCACCGCGGTTATCGACGATTCAATACCTCAAGCAGGTCGGTGTACTCAACACGCAGCCGTTGTTGGCCCATTGCATTCGCGTCGACGACGCAGACATCGAAACGCTGCGCGAAACGCGCTCGAAGGTCGCGCACTGCCCGAAGTCGAACGCGAAGCTGGGCCACGGCCGAGCACCGTTCTCAAAGTTTCTTAACGCAGGCGTAGCGATGGGATTTGGTAGCGATTCCGTCGCGAGTAACAACACCTGCGACATTCTTGAGGAAGCGCGATTCGCAGTCTTGCTTTCGCGTGCTGGAAATAACGATACGCTAATCACGTCGTCCGAAGCATTGGCGGCGGCAACACTCGGCGGCGCACGTTGTATGGAACTCGCTGGCCAAATCGGAGAACTGAGCGAAGGCGCGCAGGCTGATATTGCAGTTCTCGCGTTGAAGGGAACGCACCAAACACCAAACCACGACCCGGTAGCGACAGCGATCTTCGCGTCGTCTGGTTGCGATGTAGTTCTGACCGTGATAGGCGGGCGTGAAGTGTTTCGGGATGGAGGTGTAGTAGGCGTTGACGAAGAACGCCTACGCGCGCGAATGAATGAAATCAGACAAAAGCTATGAGCGGTTGCTCCGGTTTCAACTCTGCGTATCTCTGTGATCCTCGGCGTCTCTGCGGTAAGTAAGTGAGCAGAAGCATTAACCGCAGAGACGCCGAGGATCACAGAGATACGCAGAGACTGCATTCAAGTTTCGTCGCTACAGAAACTTATGAGGCCGACTCCGTGATCGCCTCGTCAAAGATCTCCAAAGCGACGTCAACGTTCTCTTTCGTCAAAACCAAAGGCGGCGACCAGCGAATTGTGTTCGTGCCTGCGCCAAGGATGATCAAACCACGATCGAAACACGCCACCTCGATGCGATCGCGCAACTCCGGCGCTGGTTTCAACGAAGCCTTGTCTTCGACAAACTCGACTCCGATCATCATTCCCATGCCGCGCACGTCGCCGATGCAGTTGTGTTTCGCCTGCAGTTTTTCAAGTCCTGCTTTCAAGTAAGCGCCGACCTCGACCGCGTTCTGAATCAAGCTGCTCTCGAGCAATTCAATTGTCTTCAACGCTGCCGCTATACAAACCGGGTTACCGCCGAATGTCGATGCGTGTGCGCCGGGTTTCCAATCCATTAGATCCGCGCGCGCGACGCAGGCGCCGATCGGCAGACCTGAGCCGATGCCCTTTGCGATGCACACTATGTCAGCCTCGACTCCGTAGTGCTCGCACGCAAACATCTTGCCCGTGCGGCCCATGCCTGATTGGACCTCATCGACTATTAGTAGTATCCCGTGCTGATCGCAGATACGACGCAGTCCGTTTAGAAAATTCTTTGGTGCCGGCACGTAACCGCCCTCGCCCTGCACGGCTTCGACGACGATGCCCGCGACTTCCTCCGGCGGCGTAGTTGTTTTGAACAATCGTTCTTCGATCCAATTGAGCGCGCCCTGTCCCGCGCCTCCGTTGCCGCAGTCAGCCGGGTTGAACGGATTGCGAAACTCGTTTGGGTAAGGCACATGGACCACGTCGAGCGCCTGGCGCTTGAATCCGCGACGCTGCGCTACCTTTGACGAGGTCAACGAAAGTGAACCGAGTGTGCGTCCATGGAAGCTGTTAAAGAAGGCGATGAACTTTTCGCGTCCGGTTGCATGCATCGCGAGTTTCAACGCGGTCTCGACGGCTTCGGTGCCACTGTTGGCGAAGTGAGTGCGAGTCGGAGACTTGATTGGAACGATCGCATCGAGCTTTTCAGCGAGTTCGGGCATGTGCCGGTAGTAATAATCGGTGCCGCACATGTGGATGAGTTGCGCTGCTTGATCCTGGATCGCTTTCACTACTTCCGGATGACAATGTCCGGTCGAACACACTGCGACACCCGCGTTGCAGTCGAGAAATATGTTGCCGTCGACGTCTTCGACCCACACGCCGCTCGCGCGTTCGGCGACGAGCTTGAACGACGGCCGCGGGTAGGATGGATTGACGAATTTGGCGTCGGCTTCGATGATCTTCTTGCCGTTTGGTCCAGGTAGAGAAGTCTTAATTTCGGGCCGCCTCGGTGGTGCGATTACGCTGGTCGACATCTTCTGAAACTCCTTGTTTTCTTTGGCTCCGCTTGTGGAGCTGGGGACAGTGACTACAACCGGAAACTATTCAGTCTCCGAGGTTTAAGTATCTTAAGATTGCGAACAGTAAGAACTAGTCGGCGAAGAGGTTCGCACGCGACTCAAGTGGGCGAAAGTGTAATGGTTGCGGGTTGAACATTGCGTTACCGATCGGTTGGATTCTACCAGCGGGGCGTTGTGTGGGACAAGCTTGTGCTGCGAGGCACACGTCTCAACCTACTGTCGCTTGAATGCGGCTGCCAAGGTTCTTTGGATTTAGATCTGTTGGGAACTCCTGATCCAATCTTCAAACTTTTCTTGACCGGGACCGCTCAGATTAATCTTCACTAGCCTGAGCGCTTCCGGATGATCCGCCAAAACTTCCAGTACGCCTACCTGAATGAGATTTGCAACTTCCGGGTCAGCGGACGTGAGCATTTCATCGATCACCTGAAATGATGGTCGCAGCCAATTCTCATTTGTGGATATTCCATCTTCGTCTAGCGCTTGTAGGAGGAAGAGACCAAAATCTCCGAAAACGAGATATGGACTGTCTTCTCTTTCGTGAGACATGAAAGATGAGTCCTGAGATCTAGCCTCTGCAAAATCTGGGACCCGACTGAATAGCAACTTTACTGCTTCATTCAGGGAACGTGCATACTGCATTTTATTTAAGGGCATCTTTCAAATCATAAATTAGCTCACGGACGATTTGGGCATCTTTTGAATTCAATTTATTGCTCCTAAAAAGTGCTTCAAGCGAGGATAAGACCTCTCGACCTTTCTGCATGTGTCCAGTCCTCGACAGCAATATTCCAGTCTCGCGTTCAAAGCGAATCGCGTCGGCTGTGCTTCCATTTCCAATTCTAGCACCCACCCGATACGAGTACTCAACCAATCTCCGGAGGGTGGGGTTCTGTATTGCATTTAGAAGATTCATCCTCGCAGTACCAAGTTGCAAGACCTTTGGGGCAGGACCAAGCGCACGACCTAGCCCAGTAATGGGACCAAAGAGAATAATGGTATCAGCGTAAGGGCGACGTCGAACTCTATCTTCGAGCCACTCTCGAAACCACTTTCTCTTTAGTTCGTTAAGGAGCCTTTCATTCTCCCAGAGGATCAATTGCATGTGGCCCAGGGCTTTATAAGAACGGGTAATTCTCGCCCGCGCACCCACCCGCGCGAGCGAAATTTGTCAAAGAACAGCAGCAGTTTAAGAGCAGCAATTAAGGAGGATAACCACAAACCGACGACAATAGCGGTCGGAAACAAAACAGAATGATAGCTGAGGCTGAAGAGCTTCCGACATCACACCGGTTCTCTTAGTCCACTATCGACTTACGCATTTTTTGAAAATCAGACCACAAACCAAACCTAGAGTTGCATTTGCGCAAACCGCGATGAGAACATCTGCAATCACCCCGCTCCAAATGATGGACGCGCCTCCAAAACCACTCGACGCATGCAACGTGAAAGGAAAACCGAAACTCTCGGGTAAATCAGTCCAAAGAGGGTTAGGAATCCTTCGGCGGTAGCTCACCACGTTCGCTGATATAAAAATCAGCAAACCTATCGTAAACCAATCGCGAACACGCCCATTCTGTTCAATGCAAACCGTTTTAATCTCACTTTGGCCACCTTCGGATCGGAATTACGAAAGGATGAGTCTTCGTCTTCAAGTCGCCCCTGTGCTTGTAACTCTCGCGGGTTGGGGTATTGGGATTGCGAGCTTTACGAGCGTCGTTTTCGAATGCTATAGCAACTCCCTCTTTCGAACCAGCAGCCAAGCCCCAATGGACCGCAACATGACCTAACTCATGCGCCAAGACGTCGCTCGTTTCCATCGCTAGAGGCTTGTCATTAGATGTAAGCTCTGCGGGAAGGTAGCCAGGTTGAATGGATGGATCCAAAACGGCTATTCTTGCTCGACCATTGTTATCGACTGCTGACGCTCCGGGGCTTCTTCCAATCGTGATGGTTCCTATGGTTTGGTTATCACGAGGTGAAACCAAGTCAATCTCCGCTACAAGCCTATCGCGGACTATACCGACCAAATTGCCAGCCGACGCGTTAATACTGCCAAAGTCTTTTCCCTTTCCATCCGGTCCGTTCGTATAGATCCCAACGTAGTATTTCCCGTCTTCACCTTTGTTTTCGTAGAGATACGCGCCAGCCTCGTTGCCTACCATCTTGCGTAGGAGTTCCAACTTTTTCGCCCGGTCGTTTTCATCGCCCGTCAGTTCAATTGCTTCGCCGGTGGGATCGATCAGAATTAGAGGAGTATTTCTTACATATCCATAAAGGTTGAAACGCTGGGGATCGAACAACATTTCCTCCTGAAGAAATAGCGGATCAGGACCTGTGAACCGACCCTGTGTGTTCGAGTAGTATCTGGCGCCGAAGTAGTCTAAACCCGTTTCAACATCCCGTTCTTTTGAGGTTAAGAACGGGTAACGACCCCCGTGCGAGCCTGCGCACGAGTGCAAGTTCTCAATGAGCCGCAGCAGTCTCGGACGATTAAGACTTAGGTCAGCAGCTAAAGAGAAAGTCCGCTGAAACGGACTGCATTTTTAACGTCTAGAAAGTGCTGCAACCTACGGTTTGTAGGCCGCGGTGTCGCGGATTCGATCGCGTGCTTGAACCACACGCCGCACGGTAACAATCTCTACCTAGTTCCACTGTTCATCGGGTTCTATTCTGGTTTTTTGGCAGACTGAGGCACGAAGTAACCGGTGCTGCGGTTTTGTAGCTTTAACTGACCGTCTCGTTTTCGGGGTTCACTCCAGATAACAACTGTTCCAAATAGACGTACGATTGATGAAGTACCTTATCGAAGCTACGCGTAGGAGTCTTAAACATCTCGATCTTTCCATCCCTTCCACTATTCCTATAAACGAACACGTCGCCCGTGTCGCATTCCACGAGATACACTTTCCACCCATCGAATGCATCCACTGGCGGTCTAATATCGAAACGGGCGGGCGACTCCGGCAGCCAAACATCCGGAGCGAGTTCCTCCACTCCATAAAGTGATCGGTCCAGCAATTCAAATAACTCTTCAGGCTGTGAATGACACAAGCGATACCCGCGACGATTTCCGCAGTCATGTGCAATCCATTTAAGGTTAAGAAAAACGTCTCTTAACGAGGTTCCCAGTTCATAATCCCCAACCTGCTTCCCGTCGATCCAGTAGCAGAATCGGCCAAAGAGCCACGCGCCTCCAGGATCTGAATTCAGTTCAAGCTGAATTGCAAAGATGCTTCTGTCACCAAAATCCATTACTTAACCCCCAACTGCTGCAGGACAGCCTTTGGCACCTCCGCCTTAGATACGATTCCACTGAAGTGCACGCCGCCGGCATTATCAGAAAAGTACCTGTATATCTGATCGTTCGGTCCCCGAGCATACCATGTGCCAAAGTCCCCTCTCACTGACGTTTGATAAAGACCAGCCGCGTCCGGCGGTTCGGGAGTCTTGCGGGGATTAAACTGCGGACTTCGCGGATCATGGGCCGGGTTCCGTCTGTATTCAGGCAGAACGCGCTGCTGCACCGAGTCAGGATGGTACGGATCCCCTTTCAATGCGGGGCTCCCCGTCATGCTGGCGCCTACGTGAACCATCTCGTCGGGTCCGAGGGTTCGGGTGCCGCCCCCCTGCTCGTGAATGTCCATGAGACGGTTCGACCAAAAGAAGACATGCAGGCGGGACATATTAGCGGGATCGACTTCAATCAATTGGCCACTGAGGTTTTCAATGATAAGCGTTCCGCCATTTTCCTTCTGCTTGTTGAGCAATATCTGCCGCCGTTCAGCTTCTTGACGTGCTACATCCTCTTCCTCTCCCCATATGTCATAAACTATCCAGTTCTTCAGCTTACTGAAGAACCCTTTGCCATCCGGATCAACTCTAGTGACTGGATTATTGTTGACGTATGAATAGGCATTCCAAGATTGTGGGTCACCAAGATCTAGCCTGGCCTGATAGTTACCTGGGTCGACGCCCGTGAAGCGTCCTTGATTCGCCGAATAATAACGCGCAAGAAGGTAGTCCAAGCCCGTCTCAATGTCCCGTTCTTTTGAGGTTAAGAACGGGTAGTTACTCCCCTCGCACCCACCCGCACGAGAGCCGTTTTGTCAAAGAAACGTCAGCAACCCTGAGTGCAAGGGGTCAACACCTGCGTGCCTTGCACAACCGCCGGGCTGATTCTTGCTGTAGTGGCTCGGCCATTCTCCGCGCGTCGCTCAAAGTGGTAGAGTGTGATCTGATATTGCTGCAAATGCGCCGCCTTTCCACGAGAGAGTTGATCGCAGTGTCTTCGCTATCAATTGCTGGGTTTGAGATCGATGCGCAGGTTTGATTTAGCCTTCGCGCCCACCGTAACTTTGAGTAGCATGGTGTTGAAGCCAGGCTTACTAACCCTCAAATAATGCGTTCCGGAACCGACGGAGAAGCTAAAACGTCCATCCGCGTTGCTGAATAATGCGCTGATCCGTTTTCCCCAACCGGGCCTAAGTCTCTCGACCAGAACTTTAGAGGCACTGGCACCACCCGGATCAATCACTCTACCGGATAAGGATCTAGATTTTATTTCGGCATCTACTTTGATGGTTTCCTGAGACTCTGGGTAGCTGAATCCAGGCGAGACCTTCTGTGTTTGTTTGCCAGCCACGCTGAGGAAAGGGGCCACGCTCCATATCAGTAAGGCGATCATTAGACGACGCCAACGATAATTGGTTTTTGAGTATTTCATTGCTTGATGATTATGTTTGTGCCCGGTCCAGATCCTGGGTTGTAATGCTTCAGATAAGGGCGCTCCTCTCTGAGCTTTGTTTCTCTGTCGATGGCTTTTTGATGTGCTTGCGCGTACTGCATGTTGCCATCAACTTTGGCGTAAGCTTCTGCAAGTTCATGAAAGGTAGTCGTCCAGTTTGGCGCAAGTTTGAGCTTCGTAGTGCTCTCGCTGTGCTTGTCCCGCCAGTCATAATTAAAAGCGATTTGTCCATCGACACCCTTTTTAGGCTTGTCGATATCACCTTTCTTGTACCGAACGTCAGGGTTGTTGTCGAGATTGACCATTGACACGTTTGCCACCCTGCCATCTTTGAGCTGCGGGATCAAGGATCTCTCTCCGCCTAAAGTATCTACGGAGCTTCCGATCTTGACGTCATAAACCTTGGTACTCTCAATTACGTCGTTGAGAAGCGCAGCCCCTTCATTCTTTGTGAGATCAATGCCAGTAAGATCTACCGTGATCGTATTGGTCTTCTCATCGAATCTGATCCGCTTGAGGGCGTCATCTGTACCCAAGCTCTCCGCCAGTTGGTTCCTTACTTGGTCTAAGTTGCCTGAAATGGTAAGTGTTTCCCCTGTGGGATCAATGAAGCGTAAAGGATTGTTTCGCGTATAGGCGTACAGGTTGAACTGCTGCGGATCATAAAAACGCTCCGGTGTCACTGTAACTGGATCGACGCTCGTAAACCGTCCCTGCACGCTTGAGTAGTATCTCGCGCCAAAGTAATCCAGCCCGGTTTCAACATCCCGTTCTTGGAGGGTTAAGAACGGGTAGTTCAGTCCGCCAGCAAGGAGCGTCAACTGTGGAGGGAAGAATACAGCGAACGTGAATCGATCTCATTTGGATCGCAGGCGGCTATCAGCAGAGCAATTCTAAACAAAATACTCACTTCTTATTCCGGGGCCACAGCTTGTTCAACGCGCTCTGAAATGGGCCAGACGTTCGCCCCTGACCTAACCAAGCAAGGTATTGTTCATGATCCCGCTTCTGAATTTCCTCGCGAGTCTTCTCGTCTAACTTGCTGTACTCAGGTAGCCCGAGTCGAGCCGCTTCGGGGTACTCAGCTGCGTTGATTACGTCCCGCCAGTCACTCTTTGCAGCATCTATCTGCCTTCGCAATTCAGCTTGATTGCCATTCGCCACCTTAAGTACAGCTAAACGTATCCGTTCAAGACCTTCGGGGGTTCCAATGTCGCTGAAGGGAAGGTTGTTGGCGCATTCTCTCTCTAACATTCGGATTACTTCTGCCCTTTGCTCGACAGGGAAGGATTGCAGGACCTTTCGCCTCACCGCGTCGGTTAAAGGGACTGGTTCGGATCCACCAGTGACTAGATCGAACGCGGCTTCGGCGGCCTTCATTCTCTCTTCAGCCTCAAGTAGGGCACTCGCCTTATCCTGAGCTTCGTTTGTATTGGCGTAGTTTCCAGCCCTCGCGGTGCGATTGGCAGTGAGAAGCTCCTGCGAAGCCTTAAGAAACGTTTCCTGCGCTTCCTTCAAAGCTTTTCCAACTGCTGAATCTTCATATTTCGGAGGGATCTCACGCATCGGCATAATAAAGTACGCCTTTCAAAGGCACCGCATCACATAGCGAGATTAGGATTAGAACGGCGGCAATAACAACTGGCCCACCAACTTGTATCCGGCGTTTTTGAACATTTGCACTTCTGCCGCAGCGAATCCCGTTTGCGCACTTTTTACCAATACCGGCTGAGCTGCTCGAATCACGCCATTCACCCACGGAATATTGGCTCCTCCAAAGGTATATGAAGCATTGGACACTTGTAACACATTGTATCCAGCCACCCCCGCGTGGCTAGCCGTTTGTGCCGTCGTCCCGATGACTGCTATTTCTCCTGCCACGGCCGTATTTGTTGCTGTCGCAGTCCCAATCCCAAGCGTTGTGGTTCCTGTTCCCGCAGCGGTCAGAGCTGCGACTGGAAGAGCGATTTGTGCAGTAGCGGCCACCGCAGCAACAGTAAGAACCTGCGCCATCGGCTCAGCTCGCTGTTGCATCGCAGCTGAAAGCTGGCCGGCATAAAGCGATCCTTGTTCTATCGGAATTGTCGGCTCAGTGGCGCGAGGAGTAATAGACGAGTTGAAAATCTCTATGGCAGTTGTCGAGATAGGTTCTCGTTCTGACGTAACAGTTACCTCTTCCTGAATCAATGCGAGATTTGGGTTCGTTCTCGTTTTCGCCTCCGCATCAGCTTCAGTAGTCTTGACGCATGGAGTATTCGGGGTGCAATCGTGCATTCCGGTGGGATCGATGAGAGCCAAAGGTCGATTTAGCACATAAGAGTATCGATTCCACGACTGGGGGTTCTGGGGTCTCGCGCTAGCGTTTAAAGGATCCGGGGATGTAAAGCGGCCCTTTATCGACGAGTAGTAGCGCGCTAGGAAGTAATCAAGTCCCGTCTCAACATCCCGTTCTTGGAGGGTTAAGAACGGGTAGTTCGTGCCCGCGCACCCACCCGCACGAGAGCAAGTTGTTAAAGAACAGCAGCGACAGTAGCGGGCAAGCGGAGGGCCTGACCCGGTAAGACGTTTGAGCCTATAGCTCAGCCCGCGGTCATCCCGCAAGTATGTGTTTATGACTGAGAGTTTCGGGGCCAGTGGCAAGACTTTCGGCGACGTCGCTCAAAACATTTGCTTGCCAAATCAACTTCGGCCTGGAGGTTTCCTCGTAATTACCAAACACGCGCCGACCCGAACTGAAACACTATTGTTATCAACGCATTGTCTAAAATCAACCGACCGCTCGATCGGCATACCAAGAACATCTGGACAAGTGTCCTCGTACCGACCAGTTACGGATAGTTGATCCCAATTCAGATCAATCGTGTATCCCTCACGATCTGCTACGAGAAACAGATTCGCGTTCTCGACCGCTTTCATCTTAAATTTCGTAACAAGCACTTCAAAAACACCATCGATTTGACTTCGATAAAGGCCATCCAACGGATATTCCTCAACCACGCGATGGTCGCCCAGGAACCGAATGCCACAAACGATATCGGTACCATCGCTCAGCCATAACTGAAATATTACCGGCAGGCGGTCCGACACAGCGGCGTCCAACAATTCCAGGGAAGTTTCCACTTGATTGCCCTCCTCGGATATCGAAGTGACTCGGTGGGTTGCGGGATTTTCCAGTGTCGCACCCTCAGAGCACCAATCATGCACAATGGCGCGAAAGTTGAATCCGTCTACGGGTTGATAAAACTTTGCGAATCTGTCGCTCATTTAACATCCTCGAAGATATGAACGTTCTCACCTCCAAGTTTCTTCCTGGCCACCTTTAACACTTCCTCTGGAGTTCCCTTCGCAAAATAGGCGACGGCTTTAACACCAGCCTGCTCCGCCGCTGCTTTAAGAATTTGGAGCTGTCTACCAACCTGACTAGCAGTCTTAGCAGGTCCTCCGACAGCGATATACTCACCCGCCTTGCCTATCACATCGATATCGGTACTGCCTAATCCTTTTACTGTCACCGCGTGACGAGCAACCCTACCTCCCGCTATCGTCGCGACGGCAGCTTCCCTAGCGAGGCCTAATGCCTCTGATGTTAACTTTGCAGGGGTCGGGTTACCACTCGAGCTCTGAACAATCTCCTGTGCGAATTGGTTGGCTGCCTGCGGATTCTGTGATGCCCACCTCAACAGGGCCATTGCCCCTACGATGCCGAGTCGGGATGCTAGTGTGACAACGGCACCGCCAACAGCACCCGCTGCTGGTCCCCTCAGGCTTTCCCAGTACTCCTTCTCGGAAATCTCGCCTTTCAACTGCTGCCGTATCAGGTGATCCATTCGATTCTGAAATGAATCCTGCGGTGCTCGGCCGTCAGGGTCGACGTATCGAAGGGGATTATTAAACGTGTACTGATACTTGTTCAGCGACTGAGGATTAGTGACGTCGGCATAAACGAGTGCCTGCTTTTCGGGATCGCCACTACCTAACGTCCAGAGTTCGTCTGGTCCGCCTTTGAATTCGTCTGGGCTCGTGAACCGTCCTTGAGCTGAAGAATAATATCTCGCAAGAAAGTAATCTAACCCAGTTTCAATATCCCGTTCTTTTGAGGTGAACTGCTGGCGGACGCCGTCGCCGCCCGAGTAGCCCATCGCGGCTGTGCGGCCGCCGCTGGGGACGAAGAGTTCTTCGCCGAAGGGGAGGTAGTCGTGGCGTTTCATATTTGCCAGGTTGCCGGTTTGATCAAAGATCATTCTCGGGGTGCCGAGGTGATCCGACACGAGCCAGCGCAACTGTGTCGCCGCACCGTCGCCTCCGATGCTAAGCAGCGCATTTGTGACAGTGCCGGCATTACTGTAGATCGACGCACCTGCATAGAGGGGATAGGTCGGTGCGAGAGTGCTGGTACGTAGCAGCGTTCCATTTTTCCGATACTTAACTACGCCACCTTCTATCGCTACTCGCAACTTGTCACCTGTAGCGTACGTGCCAAAGACGCCGTAAACGAGAAGGCCTTCCTGAATCGTGATCGTACCGTTGTCCCCTAGGATCATGCCAAAGGAGATATGCTGGAAAGCGGTAACAGAGGTGTTACTAGTCAATCCCATCGCGCGCTTCTTGTTTGTCTCGCTAGCGGTGACCTCGACATACCCGTCACCCGATGCAATCATTTGGCTGGAAGTTGCACCGGTGCTCCAACCATCACCAGCCATGGTCCGCGTCAGGTTATTGTTGGCAACAGACACGCCCACGGCATTGGTCCATACGGCCCTATGCAGGTTTGAAGTGATGACCGCACCTGTGACGGTACTCGAGCTAGTGTAGAGCGACCCAGCTGCATACAGCGGATACGTCGGCGCGAGGCTGCTGGTGCGCAGCAACGTGCCATTCTTGCGATACTTCACCACGCCACCTTCTATCGCCACTCGCAACTTGTCACCTGTAGCGTACGTGCCAAAGACGCCGTAAACGAGAAGGCCTTCCTGAATCGTGATCGTACCGTTGTCCCCTAGGATCATGCCAAAGGAGATATGCTGGAAAGCGGTAACAGATGTGTTACTAGTCAATCCCATCGCGCGCTTCTTGTTTGTCTCGCTAGCTGTGAACTCCACATACCCGTCACCCGATGCGATCATTTGGCTGGAAGTTGCACCGGTACTCCAACCATCACCGGGCATGGTCCGCGTCAGGTTGTTGCCAGAGATTGATACCCCCACAGCGTTGGTCCAATTGACGTTCTGCATGCCGCTACCGGTGCCGGCTTCGGCGCTGAGCAGTAACTGCCCGTTGCGATAGCCGTACTCCTTCTTTGGCGAAGCAACAGCGCCGTTGGCTGGGTACTCGGCTAATAGTTCCCCACCGAGTCCATAGACATGCCACGTTTCGGTGCCATCAACCGTGCGCTTGATGCGCTGGCCCGCAGCGTCGTAGCCGTAGAGTTGGGCCTGGTTGTTGCCACCCCAGGCGGACGTGATCTTGTTTTCGCCGTCATAGGTGCGATTGCCGTCGCCAGTATAGGTGTCGTTCGTCAGGTTGCCTGCGACGTCATATTGCATCACGCCTGATTGGCCAGCCGGCACTCCCAAACGATTGTTCGTCGCGTTTACAGTGAAGGCTTTATTGTTGATGCCTGTTCCGTAGGTAACGCCGGTATTGATCGTGCGATTGCCCCAGCGATCGTAAGTAAACGCTTGCTTCCATTGCTCCGCGCCACCGTTGAGAACTTCGCGGACGAAGTTCAAACGGTTGAGGCTGTCATAGTCGTACTCCTGATAACGCATCGTCTGGCTGGGAATGTGAATCTCCTGTTTTCGCAGATTGCCATTGTTGTCGGGCATGCTCAAGCCGGAACAGATCCCGGGGCAGTAGTTACTGTAGTTATTTACAATCTTACCGCGATCGGCGTCATCTGGATCAGTGGAGCTGGTGCTTTCCCGGATCTCAGCCAGTTGTCCACGGCTGTTGTAGAAAAGCCTGTTGTAGATCGCCGTGGCCGTTCCGAACTGTTCTTTCACCAAAGCGCCTAGCGGCGAATACAACAAACCGCTGGAATAAGTGCGAATAGTCCCGTCGCCGAGATTGCCGCTAAAGCTCGTCAGGCGACCTGCCTGATCATAGAGGTTGTTGATCGTGTGACCGGACGGATAAGTCAAAGTATTCACAGTGCCTGACAACCCATAGCCGGCGCTAGTCTGGTAGTTGATCGTACCCGTCTGCTGGATCTTGAGAGTTGGCCGGCCTAACACGTCATAGCCGTAGTAATCACCATTACTTCCGGTTCCGTAAGTCTGGGCCACTAAGCGTCCCACTGCCGAGCCGCGTGAGTATGACGGGGCACCGACCGGAAGGGCCTGTGTGTCATAGAAGAACTTAGCTTCGTTTGTTGTGCCTACACCCGACGGTAAAGCAGGGCTGTTGTGGGTGGTTGCCGAAATGGAATTCGATCCGTTGTACCAACGCCTCGTGACGCGGTTAATCCCGTCGTATTCAAAGTGTGAGGACACACCACGGGCATCAGTCTTCACAAGGAGATTTCCGTTATCGTCGTATTGATAATTGATCGTGCCACTTTCCGGATTGACTGCCGTTCGCAGACGCGACAAGGAGTCGTACGCGAACGTCCTCGTTTGCGAACCCTGCGCTACCGAGATCAGATTGTCGAAAACATCATATCCGTAACTGGTGGGTTGTTCTGGTACGTCGGTTGAGCCAAGACTGCCGCTTACATTCGGTTCGTCAACACGACGCAGGCGTCCCGCAGCATCGGTCATGCTGCGACGCAACTTTCCCGCCTGATCTGTAACGGTGGTGAAGTGGGCATCATATGCTGTCGTGATTGTTCCGGTATGAATCCCAGCGGTCCCAGTCCATGCCGGCTGCGCGGCGCCACCGAAGGTGGCGACTTCAATCACTCTGCCTGCGTTGTCTTTTGTGACCCGCGTCCAGCTATCGGTCGACGAGGTGGCACTGCGCATCGCACTGGACGTCACCGTCACGCGCCCCATGTTTAGGTAAGCGTTCTTCACCGAGATTGTGTAATTGGTTCCATCCTCCGTCTGTTCGGTCAACACGGGACGGCCCAACATGTCAGTCGTTGTTTTCGTTTTCAGCAGTTTGTCGTTTTCGGCATTTAGATCGATCGCGACGATTACCTGCCGCGACGAGTCCAGATAGGTTGTCGTAACCCGCCGTTGATGATTGGCGCCATTGATGTTGATAATGGGACTCTTTGTTATTCCCGGTCTGCCGAATGGATCGGCGACACCCAAAAGCTGGTTGGTGTAATCGATTGTCGTCGGTTGATTATTTGGGTCCGTCTGAATCCGAATAAGACCGGTGGAGAAATCGTACTCCGTGGTCGTCGTTTGCATGCCGGTGTCGTTCTGCGGGTCTACTACCACTCGCGTCGGCAAGGCATGCGTCGCGTCGTCGTAAAAGAACCGCGTTACCTTGCCCCGTCCGTCGGTTGCGGTGGCGACGTTGCCGTAAGCGTCATAGGTGTTGCTGGTCGTGATCCATTTTGCATCCTTGTCGACCCACGCACGTTTGGATGTCAGGTTTCCCACCGTCGGGGCCGTGCCGTAAGCCTGTCCGTCATAACTGAGCTGCAAGCTGCTCGCTCCGAGCGTGGTCTGCTGAAGCGCGTTGAGAACCAACGGTGCGCCGGTTGAAATGGAGCGCTTGGCATAAACATTCGCCGATGCGGCAGTAGCGGCTTGATTGTAATGGATGTAATTGATTGTGCGGATGATTGTGGCCCCTGCGGGCACACCCGTAGGTACACCTTCGGAATCACGCAACACCGAAACTGGATCAAACCAGTCGTAGTGCTGTTCCTGAACGACGTTGCCGTTGTAATCGAAAGAGAAGTACTTCGCCGACATCTTAAGATTGTTACCTTGAGCGTCCGTGAGCGTTGTGTATTCCTTGTCTCGACGGGATTGAAGGGAATAAGGCCGCCAGGAGAGGAATTATTTCCGCCGGAAAAGATAAGACTGGTCCAATGGCGCTCTAGTTTTGTAAACGGGCGTACGCTGCGAAACGTTAGTCCCGATTTGTCGGACGAGCAACCTGGCGTGTTGGGCGTTGAGCAGAAGGCGACCTCAGAAGCCCAGGATCCGTCTGGATTGATGACCGTCCCAAAGCTATCGGCTATGTCGTAATCCCGGATGTCAAAAGCACCATCGTGCGTCAGCTTCTTTTCCGTGATCACTTCCTGTGCTATGTAGTCCCCAACGCCGAACGGTGTGAAAGTGTTTACGCCATCGTAGTTATACTTGTAGTCCATCACGCCTCCGGACGGCAGCTGGATGTGACTAAGTTCACCCAACCCATATGAAACCGTGCGCGTGTAAGGCTCGCCCATGCCGGGACAGTAAAATACTGCGTCGTCAGTTTGGGATGAGCTTGTATCGGAATTGTAAGTGAAAGCGAACTTGCGTTGCGGTTGACCAGGTTCTGTTTGCGGGAACACGATCTCGCGAACGACCTCGATACTTGAGAAGAGAGCCTGCGTCAACCCGCCGAAATCGCATCCCGGTTGAGTGATGGAATACAACTTACCTTGCACGGTCGTGGTGCCGAGATTGATGTCGATGTGATGTTCTGTTCCACCGACCGTTTTGTACTGAACTCTATATTGTCCTTGCCCAGCAGGATTGTAGGTAAGCCGGATCTCGCGTCCGGTTTATTCGTCCTGATAGTGAGTTCCGTTCGCATCAGCGAAAATCTTTATTTTGTTGCCATTGGTGTCCTGGATACGTTGAATACCGGCAGGTGATTGAATGATCTGAGTGCCGTCGGGCAGGTAGACGGTCCAATCGGTTTGACTTGTAATCCGAGCAAACAGATACGTTCCGTCCACGGAGTAGTAACGCATTGGGCTGCCGCTGGGAATCACCTTGTAGGAGCCTTTGAGGAAATCTGCCGCAGTGCCAGTGTAAGGTGAGTGGTCGGTCGGTCGCAGCTCGTGCTCGGAACCGTCAGGCATATGTAGGATTACCTTCCACCATTGATTGTTATTGATCAGATCCAGCTCCCAGGCAGGGATGCCGCTGTTGCCGGGGTACCAAAGCCGCTGAAAATCATCGTTCGCGTTGCGAAACTCGATGAAGTATCGATCTCCGATTCTCCAACCGCTTTCGGCGCCGGGATAATCCTGTGAATACGGAGCCCAGGTTAACGGGTCGTCGTTGACCTGAGCGCGCGTGACGTTCCAGACCTTGCTGTTGTACTGGGCCGAGACCGTCCATGAAAGCTTGCCGCCCGCGATCGGGGGCAGCGAGGCGAGCGGTATGTTGAGATTGACGTTTCCGTTTAAGAGGTTGATGTTCTCAATGTCTGAGACAGAGAAAGCGCCATTCGGTACGAGACCTCGGTCTGGTCGTGACGCTTCCTGCGCAGGTACGGCGAAATCGAATGCAACGATCAATGACAATGCGAGTAACACCTTTGTGAAGTGGAGCAATGTCTTAAACATGACGGGAACTCCTTAAGAGCAGGAACGAAGTTGTAAGCGACTATTGAGCTTGTGAGAACGTCGTCAATTGAAACTCCATCAACGTTTCGCCGTTAGTGGTCCAGCTGATGTGCGACGGAAGCTTTTCACCATTCTGTTCTGTCCATTGCAGGATGCAGGCTGCGATTCGCTGGCCATCTACCTCACACTCGACACGATCGATCAGGCCGCTGATACTGTTGATATAAAAGAGTCGCCACGCACTTTTCGGCGCGGCACTATCAACCTTTTGTGGATCGTTGACGCGGACCATCGTCCACAGTGGTCCCGCGTATTCGTCGCCGGCATCGACAGGACGCAGATTGCGAACAATGGTTTGATAACTTGCGCCCCGCAGTTGGGCGAGCACAAATTGATCGGCGCTATCAAAAACCAATCTTTCCACCGCAAGACGTTCCGCTTCTGTTGCCGCAGCGCCCTCAATTGCCTTTATTCCTTCTGCATCCCTCCAGGTAAACCTGCGTCCCGCTAAAATCACTTCAACGTTTTCGCCGCTATCTATTTGGCTGCGAACGATCGTTAATGGTTGTCGCTCATTTCCTAGAGTTACTTGACCTGCCAGAACTGACCGTGTGTTCGCCGACTTAAATCTGTTGCCGACGCGGCGGTTTACTGCTGCCGCCTCCGGCTGAAGCACGAGGTTCCTGATCTTATTGGGGCGTTGAGACTGGACGGGTTTATTGCTTGTCGGAGGTACAGATTTTGGGGATGCGCGACTAACAAGAATCAACCGGGTCGCGAAAACCAGCATTGCGATTGACGCGCCGCACAAGAGACACGTTTGCCATCGACGAGACCTGCTCGCTCCTTTTATGTTTATTAGCAAACTGATCGGTTTAGTAGCGAACCAAGACTAACGACACTGCGAGGGAGTCGTTCGTTAACTACAATAGTTTTTACCGCGGTTGAGAATCCGGGATCGAGCCAGTCGCAATCGCGAACCGCAGAATATTCGGATTGGACTATTGGTGTCTGGGCTCGAGTGTCTATTTCAACAAAAAGTGAACGCCTTTGGCGATGGTGATGGCGACTGTTAAGGAGCCGCGCTTTCAAATGGTATCGGGGGAGCGCTGCGGCACTTTACTCCTGACTTGGACCAGTGTCAATAAAATTGTTCCTACAATTCCATTGCACCACCTTAGACAATCGTGGTTCCAAAAAGTTCCGACCTAAACTAAAAAATCGTCATAGAACCAGTCCTCTTAACTGCGTACGCTTGCCGAACCAAACATTCTGATTTCGTCGGCGAATTCCGCCGCGCGCTTTGAACTTTTTTCTCAACTCCATTACAGTAATTCAACCAAATTCGGAACCTGCCTGCGGAGATAAGAAAATGAAGAAGAAGCAAAAAGAGATTGCTGTTAGTGTGAGGCGAAGCCTCTTTGCATTTTTATTCGTAGCCGCCATCCTGGGCGCGGCGGCGTTTGCGCCGATCGTCACACGTTCCTGGGCGCAGAGCGTTGCACCCGCCAGCACGTCCGCCAGCGGCACTGCGACGTCCAAAGATCCTAAACTGGTCTATCCCGAGAGCAAGAAGGTCGATCAGGTCGACGACTATTTCGGGACTAAAGTTGCCGATCCTTATCGCTGGCTCGAAGATGACCGGACACCGGAAGTCCAGGCATGGATCGAGGCCCAAAACAAAGTCACCTTCGGTTATCTCGACCGCATTCCATATCGCGAAAAACTGAAGGCGCGCTTGACTCAGCTTTACAACTACCCGCGCATCTCCGCTCCGTTCCGCCGTGGCGACACGTACTTCTTTACGAAGAACGATGGTCTGCAAAACCAGAGCGTCTACTACATTCAGAAGGGCGCTAACGGCACTCCCGAAGTCTTTCTCGATCCGAATAAGTTTTCAACTGACGGCACATCCGTTCTGGGCGCGTTTTCACTGTCGAAGGACGGGAAGTATCTCGCTTACGGAATTTCACAAGGCGGCTCTGACTGGGTGACGCTGAGTGTGATGGAAGTTGCGACTCGCAAGAAGCTCGACGATGAAGTGAAATGGATGAAAGCGTCCGGCGTGTCGTGGCAGGGAGATGGCTTTTATTACAGCCGTTATCCGGAGCCGGAAAAAGGCAGAGAACTAACGAGCAAGAATGAGTTTCAAACGGTCTACTTCCACAAGGTCGGCACACCGCAGTCAGCCGACGTCCTCGTCTACGAAGACAAGGAGCATCCGCAACGTTTTCAGGGCGTAGGCACGACCGAAGACGAACGTTTCGCGATTCTCTCGATCTCCGAACGCGGAAAGGGCAAGAAAGGGAACGCGATCTTCTACAAAGATCTGAAGGCGGGCGAGGCTAACTTCTCACCTATCATTGCCGAGATCGGCGACGACAGTTTTGGCGTGATCGACAATGTCGGTGACAAGTTTTTGATCCGGACGAACAAGACCGCGCCGAATGGACGCGTCGTGCTTGTCGATCCAAAGAACCCTGATGAGAAGAATTGGAAAGACGTTCTCCCTGAAAAAACAGAACCGTTGCAGAGCGCCGGCACCGCAGGCGGAAAACTCTTCGCTTCATGGCGCAAAGACGTCGCGACGCGCGCTTATGTTTTTAGCCTCGATGGCAAGCTGGAAAATGAAATTCAACTGCCCGGCGTCGGTACCGCCGGTGGGTTCGGCGGACTCAACGATGACAAGCACGTCTTCTACAGCTTCACTTCGTTCAATTTCCCGCCAACGATTTACAAGTACGACATCGCCACGAAGAAATCGACAGTTTTCCGCACGGTCGACATTCCCGGTTTCAAACCCGACGTCTACGAAACCAAGCAGGTTTTTTACAACAGCAAAGACGGCACGCGCGTGCCGATGTTCCTGGTCTACAAGAAGGGGTTGAAGCTGGACGGCAACAACCCGACACTGCTTTACGGTTACGGCGGTTTCAACGTCGTCCAGGCGCCTTCGTTCAGTTCAACCCGCATGGCACTCCTCGAACAAGGCGTGGTCTATGCTTCGGCAAACATGCGTGGCGGTGGTGAATACGGCGAGAAGTGGCACGAAGCGGGCACGAAGCTGAAAAAGCAGAACGTGTTCGACGACTTCATTGCCGCAGCCGAATGGCTGATCGCGAATAAGTACACCTCGTCAAACAGGCTGGCGATTCAGGGTGGGTCGAATGGCGGTTTGCTTGTCGGTGCAGTTGCGAATCAGCGTCCAGAACTGTTCCGTGCAGTGGTTGAACAGGCAGGCGTGATGGACATGCTTCGCTTCCAGAAGTTCACGATTGGTTGGAACTGGATCGCGGATTACGGTTCAGCCGAAGCAAATGAAGCGGAGTTTAAGGCGCTCTACGCCTACTCGCCAATTCATAACATCAAGCAAGGCGCAAAATATCCCGCGACCTTAATCACGACTGCCGATCATGACGATCGCGTGGTGCCCGCGCACAACTACAAATACGCTGCGGCGTTGCAGGCGGGACAGGGCGGTGACCTTCCCGTTCTGATTCGCATCGACACAAAGTCTGCGCACGGCGCCAGCAACACGACCAAGGCGATCGAGCAGACGCGAGACATTTATGCGTTTCTGTTTGAGCAGTTGGGAGTGGATTACAAGTAAGGAAGATCTTGGTGCTTTGTGCTTGGTACTTTGTTTCTCTCGAAATACCAGGCACAAAGTACTAAGAACCAAGTGCAAAGAACCGAGCACTAAGCTAAAACATCAGGCACTTGCCATTGCCAAGTCCGGTGATCGTTTCGGGAGGGATCAGGACCGACCATCCCTTCCGCTTCCAACTGGATCCATCGGCGTAGTCGATCCTGTTGATAACCACCTTACCGTCTTTCGTTTTTCCTGTTTCCACGTCGGCTTGGATCACCTTCACCGGATTCGACGGGCTCAACAACTCAAACTTCTTGCTCTCGTTGGGCTTTGCTTTCACGTTGCAGACGTATTGGCGGAGCTCGTAGTCCGCAGCCTCGGTTGTCGGCTGGTATTCCCACACAATCGTTTTGATTACGTTTGTGCCGACGTTCTTTACCTGGAGTTGCAGGAGGTACTGATCGGCGTTCCTGTTCGGCGCCTGTTTGGCCGCTTCACGAGTCGCCATCATCTCCGCACGTCGCTCGTTCATGTCTCGTCTGTTCTTGATGTCCTGCGATTCGTTTCGTGGCGGCGCCGGTTTGATCGAGATGGGCTCGTTCATTGGTGGGCCTGGATCGAGCGCGCTGTGGATCAGGTCATTGTTCAGACGAATCTTGTTCCAGTTAAATTTAACGACGACGAGGTCAGGCTCTTCGCGTTCCACGACCGGCCCTTGTTGAAGAACAGGCGTCAAAGCTAGCAGAACGGTAAGGAAGAGTACTTTCATTTGGGCACAGATTACACCCGATCAGGCCAGCAGGGGAAGGTGATATCGATCACCAAGTCACCCTCGTGGGCGTTGTAGACCGGGGCTGAACCCTGGCCCCGTTTGAGTGCGGTCACTAGCGCTTCTGGTTTGATTGGTTCGTGAGCCACGTGCGCCGGATAGGATGCGCCTCGGTATTGAAGATCACGTTCTTGAAATCGAGCGTCTCTGCCGGTGCGAACAGCAGGTAGAAATACTTGAAAGTTTCCGCAAACAAAAAACTCTGCATCGAATCAGACTTCTCCTTGGTTATCACGCTTTTCAGCGCCGCATAACCCTCGTCGGTGCGACAGTGCTTCACAAAGTCTTTCCACATCTGCTCGCCCATGCGCAGGTACCTCTCATCTTTCGTGTAGTGATAGAGGTAATAAGTTGACTCGACGATTTCGGGTCGCAGTGGATAGCCGGCCGATTTGACCGTCTTCGTGCGGTAGTCAAACACTTCCGGTTCGATGTCCGAGTGTCTCCACATTTTGAATGAAGACTCCTGTAAACGCCTCGCGCGTCTCAGATCGCCTGACAGCGCGAGCACCGCCGGGAAGAATGCGTCGAGCGCGCCATAAGTCGAATCGGTGCGCGCTCCCGTGTTCATGTCAGCATGCCCGTACCATAGATCGACAGCAAATTCAGTCTTGATCTCGTCCGCGAGATACTTGTTAATCGCGGCGATGCTGTCGGTCCACATGCGCTTGCAGTCCTGATCGCCAAACAGCAAATGGCACTTCAGCAGGTATTCGTAATAACTGTCGATGGCACCGCTGATGTGGCTGTCAGGGTTGGTCCATTGGCCCGTTTCGACGTTGATCCATTCACCAACCAGACCGATCTTTGAACGCCGGTTGTAAGTCTCCACCAGCGCACGTTTGGCTTTGTCGTAATACACCGGATTGCCCGTCAGTTTACTGAGTGCGCCGAACTCGAGCAGCAGCGTTCCTGTTTCCGCTGGATTACTCACCGGATTGCGGACTTTGCCGGTTTTAAGATTGACGTAGCGATACGGCATTCCGGTTGGCGAGTCGAAGACGGGCAGTAGACGGCGTCCCAGGTCTTCGGCCAGAGTCAGGAAACGCTTGTCATTAGTAAGTTGATAGTTGGTAATAAGTCCGCCGAGGATCCTGATTGTGATCTCGAAGTTTTGGACGTCGATGTCTTTGTCGAACGAGAGATTCTCGAGAATGTAAGCGCGCGTGGTTGCGGCCTCATCGTCGAGGCCCATGATGATCATCGTGTCGAGCGAATCGACAGGCGTCATCAGCAGCGGTTGCGGATACCAGTCGTGGTGCGTTTTCGACAGCGGTTTCAGATCATCGTGTCCCCAGGCGTATTTCTTGTAACCAGTCCAGGCGTGAATGAACTCGGCTTTAACTTCCGCCGCGAGTCTCCGGTTTGGTTGTTGGGCCGATGACGAAAGGGGCAGCAGCAGCAAAAAGAGAATTGAAAGTATTCGTGTCATTTGTGGTTTCTAATACTTTCCTTTGGCGGTGGCTCTTGCCAGATTGAAAAGCGCTTAGACCATCGGTGACGCAAGACGCACGAACGAAAATAACGTTCGTGATCCCATTCAACTTCCGCCATTGTGAGCAGACAATCGATCAGGTCCTCCCGGCCGCACTCGCGCGCATAACGAGCGGCCGTTTCATACTCGACGATGTTGCGACTCTCGAGCCGGCCCGCACCATACATCGGCGCAAACCAGCCCGAAACGTGACACAACAGACCCAGCGTTCGCCCGACCACGGTGGCGCGCAGTTCGCGCCGTTTGTTTGGTCCAGCGCGGAGACTTTGAAGCATCTCGCCAACCAGCTTGCGATGATGCCACTCTTCGTCTTCGATCTTTCTCACTTGCGCTCGATCGTCAGCGTCGCTCAACGAGTGCCAGTGGCCGCGATACGCGTAGCCGGCAGCCAGCTCGCCGGAGTAAGCGAGTTGCAGGATATTTATCAGCTTAGCTTCGGGAGTTGGTTGGCCGGTCAATTCCATAGATTAAAACTTCGCGACCAAGCAAATCAGTCTTGCCTTCAACTTTTTCGCCGAGACGTTCGGCGACCTTGATTGAGTTTGTATTGAGCGGATCGATCAAACTGATAACGTGATCTTTGTCGAGCTCGTCGAATGCGTAAGCCAATGCGCGGCGGGCGGCTTCAGTAGCATAACCGTGGCCCCAGAATTTGCGCGACAGAGTCCAGCCGAGTTCGAATCCCGGCCAACCTACAGGATTGAGAAAACCAACGCGTCCAACAAAACCGCCGCTTGCTTTCTCGTCGACGGCCCATGGACCAAAGCCAAGCAGTTGCCAATGGCCCACCATGAACGCCATGTGCCGCCAACACTCGAGTCGATCGAAAGTCTTGCCGCCGAGAAAACGCATGACTTCCGGATCTGAGCAGAGTTCAAGATACGGTTCGAAGTCATCATTGCGCCAGTGACGCATGATGAGACGATCTGTTTCGAGCTGAACTTTGGTCATGAGAATTGTTGCTAGGGTCGAGATGCGTCTCTAGGAATGTGGTCTTCGCATAGTCGCCTGAAATCAGGATGGATAATAAGCGCTGCCGTTTTTCTCGCCTCATCGTAGAGTTGCATTTGCGCCTGACCCTGGCAAACGTCTTGGAGATGCTCGTCCCGGCGTGGCCAGCTGTTCATCGTTAGCTGGATTATCTCTCTGTATGTTGCTTTGGCCGCGTCAAAATCTTTTCTCTCACCTTGATACCAGGCAATCATCAGGCGCATGCGATGTTGATCCTGGTCCCTAAAAAGCTTGATATCCGCTTTGGCTTCATCGTCGAAGCCGGCTTCGGTCAAACCGGCCGTAACGTGTATCAAGCTGTACTCGAGATCCAGGACGCGGGGCTCTTTCAGAGCTTCCGCACGAGCCGTCCTCAGCAAGCGGTGAGCGCCATCTCGATCGCCGGTTTTTACCTTAGCACTCGCGATCGCCTTGTAGATGATGAAGCGTTCGGACAGTTCTTTGATCTTTGCAAGCGCAGCTTCCGTCTCCTCGATTTTACCTTCAGAGAGGAGCAGCTGTGCCGTCCAAAACCAATTCTCCTGGAAGAGTTCATTCAGCGAGAGACACGGGCGGTTTTCGGGAAAACTCGCGATGCCGACGCTCTCACCCGCGGCAGTCGAGCCGGGACGCACACTACCGACGATGCAAACTGGACCAGGATTGACTCTCGCGATGACGCTGTAAGATCCGTTCCAGCCCGGCCCTACGTCAATCCTGAGATAAAAGTTAAGCGCGATCGTCTTGTTCGGTTTGTTCACTACCCACAGCACAAAGGGATCTATTTCCTCGTACCTGGGATCGGTCGTGTCCCAGTATTCGATCTCAGATTTTTGGCCATCGGGCGAGATCAAAAAGATCTCGGGCTTCTTTTCATCACCTTTTATCAGCAGCGAATAACCCCCTCGCCCCTCGCAGATCCTTGCACCCAGACCATGGGGATTGTCCGCCGGTTTGCAGCTATCACCAGACAGCGAGGTACTAATCAAATCGCGCCATTCGTCTTTCGCCGGCGTCTTCTTCGGCTGGCCCAGGCACTCCGCAGCCACACAACTCAACAGCAGAAGCAGGAGGAGATATCGAGGTAGTCTCATTGGGGGCCCTCGTTCAAACGCTTACTTGCGGCGCTTCCAGCGCACTCCGTCTTTGGTGTCTTCGAGAATGATGCCGCGGTCGGCGAGTTCACCGCGAATCTCATCGGCGCGTCCGAAGTCGCGACGGCGTCGTGCTTCCTGTCGTTCGTCTATTAACGTCTGAATTTCGCTGTCGAGCATCTCGCGTTGTTGTTCGCCGAAGATATTCAACACTGAATCTATACGACTGATGACTTCCAGCAGTTCGCGCTGGTTGTCGGTCTTCACTTGCTTGCGCGCGAGGGCCGTGTTGACTTCGCGGGAAAGATTATGGACCGCGGCAAGCGCGACAGACGTGTTCAGATCGTCGTCCATGCCTTCTTCAAACTCTTGCAAAGCGCGCGTCGCCGCTTCGTGCAGCTTTTCGTTTTGGCCCGGTTCAGTTTTGGCTTCACTCAAACGGGCGCGAAAGTCGCGCAGGCTGTCGACAGTTTTCTGGGCGCCGGCTAGCGCATCGAAAGTGAAGTTGAGCTGCTTGTTGTAGGGCACGCTCAGCAGGAAATACCGGATCGCCGCGGGTGAGAAACCCTTCGCAGCAACATCGCGAAACGTGTAGTAATTTCCTTTTGACTTCGACATCGTTTCGCCTTCGACCTTCAGATGTTCGAAGTGAATCCAATAGCGCACAAACTGTTTTCCCGTGGCGCCTTCACTTTGAGCAATCTCGTTTTCGTGGTGTGGGAAGACGAGATCGATGCCGCCGGCGTGGATGTCGAATGTCTCGCCGAGATACTTCATCGACATCGCAGAGCACTCGATGTGCCAGCCCGGGCGGCCGTTACCGATAGTTGTGTCCCACGAAGGTTCATTCTCGCTGGCCTTTTCTTTCCAGAGTGCGAAATCGCGCGCGTCTTCTTTCTCGTACCTGTCCGTCAAGATGCGTTCGCTGGCGCCGGCGATGTTGCCCTCGAAGTTGATCTTCGAAAGTTTGCCATACTCGGGAAACGAAGAGATGCGGTAGTAGATCGATCCGTCGGAGCGATAAGCGTGGTCCGTATCCAACAGCTTTTCGATCAGCGAAACCATTTCGGGAATGTGACGCGTCGCGCGGGGTACGACGTCGGGGCGTTCGTTGCCAAGCGCATCGAAGTCTTCCCAGAGTGCGTCGATGTATTTCGCCGTGTAATCGTCTATGCTCACGCCCGCCTCTTGCGACTTCGCGATGATGCGGTCTTCAACGTCCGTGATGTTCATCACGTGAATTACTCTGAAACCTTTGAACTTGAGGTACCGTCGTAGGACGTCAGCGGCGACAGCGCTGCGGAAGTTGCCGATATGACCGTAGTCCCACACGGTTGGACCACAGTAATAGAAGCGCACCTCGCCTTCGTTCAGCGGGTGAAACTCTTCGATGCGGCCGGTGAGTGTGTTATGAAATCTCAACATGACGCGACAATACTAACTCAAAAGTGTTTCCAGCCGCCCGGGTTGAGGTCCCAGATGCGCGCGCGTTCGGAAATCTTGACGCCGTCATCCTGCGTTCGGATTTCGCCGATGCGAGTTATCGACGCGCCGTCAACCCGGCGTGGTAAAAGCGGCACGTCAGCAGGCTTGATCGTGAACAACAGTTCGAAGTCTTCGCCACCATGCAGCGCGAGCTGGAGCGGGTCCAGCGCCCGACGGCCGCACAGTTCCGTGACCTGGCTATCGATTGGCAGAAGCGATGAATCGATCAGCGCGCCTACACTACTTGCCGAACACAAGTGATTCAGATCGGACGAAAGACCGTCGCTGATGTCAATCATCGATGTCGCTAATTTTTCATCGCCTAAGACAATTCCCCAACCGACGCGCGGCTCCGGGCGGAGTTGTCGCAACAAAACGTGATCGAGTTTTTGTGAATCCTCATCGTGAAAGTTCTGTTCTGCGAGGTGAGCACCGCGTTCGACGAGTCGCAATCCCGCAGCGGCGCCGCCGAGAGAACCCGTTACGAAGATTTGATCGCCCGGCGCCGCTCCCGACCGCTTGACCGCCCGGCCCGCGAAACATTCGCCAATCACGATCGAGTCGATCACGATCTTTTCTTCCGTGCGCGACGTGTCGCCGCCGATCAACTGCACGTCGTAACGGTTTGCGAGTTCGAAGAGCCCGTTGTAGAGACGATCAATAAAATCCGTTTGCCAAATATCGCTCGGAACACCGATCGAAATGAGCAACCAGCGTGGTCGGGCGCCCATGGCGGCGATATCCGAAAGTGAAACTGCCAGTGCTTTATGGCCCAGCAGGTACGGCGAAATCGTCGTGCGGCGAAAGTCGATGTCTTCGACCAGTAGATCGGTGGTGACAACCGTCTCCTTACCTGCGGTCGTTTGAAACACCGCCGCGTCGTCACCGATGCCGGTGACAGACGAAGAAGTGGACGCGCGTTCTCGCAGCGTCCGAATGAACTCAAATTCGTCCTTCATTAGAGTTGGCGACGAAGTGAATCGAGACCCGCTTCGATGGTCTCGATCGAAGTCGAGAAAGAAAACCGCAAGTGGCTTTGTCCATCTGGTCCAAAGACGATGCCGGGCACGGTTGCAACTTTTGCCTGATCGAGCAGAATGTCGGCGGCTTCCTGACTGTCGCGGCTAATGCGGCTTGCATCAGGAAATGCGTAGAAGGCGCCGGCGGGTGGATCGCATGGGAAACCGAGTTCGTTTAGTCCTGACAAAAGCAAGTCGCGACGACGGCGATACTCGGCAGTGATCTTATTCTGAGTCGCAGCGTCGATATCGAAAGCTGCGAGGCCTCCCCATTGTGTCGGCGTCGATACGCCATTCGAAGAATAGAGAGTTGCTTTCTTGAGGCCGGTCATCCATGGTTCCGGCGCGACTGCATAACCAAGACGGCATCCGGTCATCGCGTATGATTTTGAAAAGGTGAACGACGTGATCGTGCGTTCGAACATTCCATCGAGTGAAGCGATCGAACAATGTGTTCCATCGTAAACCAGATCTTCATACGCTTCATCAGCGATTATGATCAGATCGCGATCCTGTGCAAACGTCGCTACAGCTTTTGCTTCTTCAGGTGTGAAGACGACGCCTGTCGGGTTTTGTGGAGTGTTGTAGTAGATAGCCTTCGTGCGTTCAGTGGTGTAACGCGCGAGCGTTTTCTGAAAACCTTCGGCACGGGCTTCGAGCGTAGGCACGAAAACGCTGCGGCCCTGGCAGTGAGAAATGAGATCTTTGATCGGCGTCCAATAAGGCGAGAAGAGAATTACTTCGTCACCGGGATTCACAACCGATTGAAAAGCGCCAAACAGTCCCTGCATACCGCCGTTCACGATGATGACATCGCGATCGTCGGCAGGAATCTGATTTTTGCTGCGGAGTTTTTCGGCGATGGCGGACCGGAGTTCCGGGATGCCGGATGAAGGGGCGTAACGAGTCTTGTTCTCGTCGAGCGCGCGTTTCATTGCTTCTCGAATTGGCTCAGGCGTCGGCATGAACGGTTCGCCACCTTCGAACTGGTAAACCGTCGCGCCCTGGTTGCGCAGCTCCATGATGCGGTTGCGCAACTTCACAATGTCTGAAAATCCGACTTCGTCGAGTCGTGAAGCCAGGCGAAGCACCGTTGGCGAGGTTGTCACTGTTTGGATCGTTCCTTCCGGTTTGTGCGCGGGACAGCGGATTATAGCGTGGCGAACGGATGCAGTCCAACGAGCGAAAAAGTGT
>Ga0209486_10000035_pt1 | contig 66568 bp, 109 predicted proteins | sample NCCompost_FD_187518 | JGI IMG/M metagenome (GOLD analysis project Ga0209486, IMG submission 187518) | Agricultural soil microbial communities from Utah to study Nitrogen management - NC Compost (SPAdes) (version 2) | ecosystem: Environmental > Terrestrial > Soil > Agricultural land | place...
AATTGCTTGTGAGATAGTACAGTTCTCTATAATTAATTCTGGCTTTAATCCAATTAATCGAAGCGCCTATGCAAAAAATGTTGATGCAAGTATGTCACTTATGCCCAGCGTAAAAACAATTGACATCTCGCGAAACGCAGGATTAATGAGTGATATTTTCTTTAAAGAAGCTCATAAAAAGGCGCACAGGTTTGCTGAAGAAATAAAGAAATTTGCAATTCAAAAATGTATGTACTGTCAGGGTAAAGGAACACAAACAAGTGCTATTGCAACCGACCCGACACGTGCAACTATGGACTGCTTGGAGTGTGATGGTTATGGTATGCAATCAAAGCCAAAGCCTAGCTTTGAAATGTCTGACATCGAAGAATCGTTACGGCATGTAGGATTTACAAGGATGGATATTGAATACTGGGAACGCGTTTTCGTAGACCGTAAAATAATAAAAAGAAACCAGTACGGCGCATATGAAATTGCCAAGCTATATTCAATGCGTGAAGGACTCAGGGGAATAAAGTTAATTGATTTACCTGTCGAAGTGATAATGGATGTCAAAGGAAGCAAAAAGCGGATGGAAGATTTACAAGATAGTCTACCAGATTCAACCAAAAGGGATATTGAGGACAGGGTATCTAAACTGGATAGATGAAGACAAAACTGAGCTTATATCAAATATGTAAAAGATGTTTTCATCCTGAGGGGCATTATCCACCTGCGATTCTTTATTGTAATTGTATGTGTCACAAGTCGGCATCAATGATTATTCACAGACAAGACCAGTCGATAAGTGTACCATAGAACATTCTTACTAACGTTTTTTAGTGTATAATTTTTAGTATACAGTATGGTAGATGAGAATGCTAATGCCAGTACAAATGCAATAGAGAAGAGTGATAACATTTCTTATGTAAGAAAGAAAAACATTATTTCTGGTATTGATAATGACGCACTTTTTGCCAGTGGATTGACACTTTCGCTTTTAATCGGATTAGCTAACTTGCCACAGGTACAGGATTTTATTAAAAATATACTCCGACCCCCACAGCAACAGGTACCACCTAATGGAACTTCGCGTGTTCAGGAATCATATATAGTGCCAGAACCAGAAGCAAAGCCACAGGAAGAACACCAGCATAGAATATTACAGCAACCAGCTAATCAAATAAAACAAGAACAACAACAGTACGCTGAAGCAGTAGAAAGAGACAATCAGGGTGGCGGTGAATACAATTCATTTGATGCACTACCAGCTAGACAAACAGAACCTAATAAGAAAGATAACAAAAGACAACCATATGTGCCTGGCTCTAACGTAAGTGCTGGACTTTAATTAGATACTAATTCTTGGTGCCACGTAAGCATATGCTAGATTTGCTACCTTAAAGTCTGATGCATTTAACGAAAAGCTATCTTTTGTAGAACCACCATGTGTTACAAACGCCCCACTTAGTTTACTTCCACTGATTGAAACTTTGAGAATACCATAGTCTGAATCATTTGTATATTTTGTACCAGACTTTGAACCTTTAATACCGTAATGTGATTCTCCACCAGTACCAGCACAGATATACATTGTCTTGTGGTCTCCAAACTGGAATCTCTGATAGTTGTGGTTATGTCCGTACAGCACTAACTGGATGCCATATTTCTTTATGATAGGTGTAATTGCAGATTTAAGACCAGCTTCGTCTCCATGGCTTGATGAATTTGTATGTAGACATTTGTGAAACGCGATAACCTTCCACGCTTTCTTTGTCGCCTTCATTTCCTTTTCTAGAAAACTGGCATTTGATGATGGTGAGCTTTCCGTATTAAGTAATACTATACGCGCAGGTCCACAATCAAAAGCATGAAGCATTGAAGGTTGACCAGTTGTTTTTGCATAACTTGATGAATCGTGATTTCCTTCAGAGATTTTTACATCCATTCCATCTTTTTTCGCTTGTGCAACTACGGGCTCCCAGTCGTTTGCCTTAGTGTAAGAATAATCCCCTAATCCAACGATTAATTTTGCACCCGCACTTTTTGCTAATGCAAGTGTTTGCTTCCACCTTGAATTTCTTCCAGAACCCCAGTCTCCCGCGGCCGCAAAAGTACAGGAACCTCCTGTGTCAGTGCCACCTCCGCCATCACCACCGTCTCCATTTCCATCTGGTTCTGGCTTTGGTTTTGGTTTGGGGAAAATGTCATCCAAATCAAATTTCTTGTTTGTGCCAGCGAAAAAGAACGCGACAGCGCCAATACCGATTAATCCAAGACCAACTAGTAGTCCACCAAAACCAGAACCCCTTTGTGACAATCTACTAGAAAACTATTATAGAACTATCTATTTATCTTTATTATTAAATGACACTAAAACAGATTGTAGGAATTAGTGATGCATCAGGACGGAATCAACTGATTATTGATTCAAGCGGACGTATGTCTGTAAATATAGGCGCAAGTTCTGTTAACGCAGAAATTTCAGGAGATGTTGTTTACCTAGTTTCAGGCCGTAATGAAGTAGCAGTAGTAGGTTCAATTACTACAAGTATTTCTGGCAATCAAGTTTTTGTTTCAGGACAACCTGTGGCCATATCAGGTGCTTTTGTAAATATTTCAGGTGCTACTGTTAACAATATCGACATTGCATCATCTACATCTGTTTTCAGGACGGCCTCTGGTGTTAAATGCACTTCATTATCTGGCGGTGTGGCATTCCCATCACTGGCTGGTGACAGAATCACAATCAGGGCAAGCAATGATAATTCTGGTAGAATCTATCTTGGTTCAACAATTAATCCACCGTTTTCAGGACATGGATTACAATTTGGTGCTGGTCAATCAGAAACATTTGCAGTAACAAACGCTAACATATTTCATGCATTTGCTTCTGCATCTGGTGATACAGTTACATTTGCTACAATAGATGTGGTTTAATTAGAATAAACCATTAATGTGAACGGTTGCACCAACAGCAGAGCCACTTTCTAATGCTATATTTACTGTTTCAAACGTTGGAAATTGATAGTTATATGGTGGCGTTGATTCGTTAGCACCTAGTTTTCCAGTTACTTCTCCAGATGATTTATCCGCGTTAAGCGAATATAATATTGAATCTGGTCCTTCGTTAGTTATAGTGATAGAATATAGTTTCTCAAATGGAAAATGGGTCACTGCATTAGCTGGTATGTTTCGACTATCTTTAGTTCCAGTGAGAAAATCAATATGAACTAATCTGGCATTAGCACCTGCACTTATTGTGAATCTGAATGCTGAAGTTCTACCCCTTGGTCTTTGTAACTTTGTAAGACCTATCAATTCTTTTAATAATTCTTCAGTTGTAGTCATTACACTTATCTGCCTCTCCTGTAAAAAAATTGATTTTTCAATCGCAGAGTTAAAGTGTTTTGTGTTTGTGTTGTATTGAATAAGTTCTGACATATAGGCGGGGTCTGGCAATCTTTGAGTATGACGATTTCTTTCAAGTGACATCTTCTATAGGATAGTTACAGAAGATTCTTATTTTAATATTTACTGGTAAACTCTATTATCAGTTACTATCTGATTGAATTCGCCCATGTTTTCTACTGGGTCATCCAGATAGAGTTTGTTAAACACTCGGCCATGGTATGCATAATATTTGCCCGCCATACCTGTGGTGTGTCTTGTAGTTCTATCAAAATGTTCACCTGTGTCTGTTACTTCTGGCCATAATGGTGTCTGATATGCGATGTTAGCTTCTTCAATATCCCCTGTTATATCACCTGTATCAGTCTCGTTTGGTTTTCCAAGAATCTTTTCTAATAACTTGTGTTTATTCGCGTAATCGGCCAGAAAATATCCAGCTAGCGCGCCAAATCCTATTGAACCAAGAACAAAAATCGTATCCTTTATTCCCTTACCATTTCCCATTGACTCAGAATTTGGATTTCGTACCCGTGAACCTACAACCACAACAGGACTTGCTGATGGTGGAGCTTGAGCTGGTTGCATCGACATATCAATTAATTAATGAATCTACTATAACAATTTTACTGAGTGCTTAAGTAAAAGCAAATTATCTGTATACTTGAGATGAGTGAAGTTAAAGAGAAAGATGTAGATACTCTATTCGACGGCATGGCAACTCTATTAACAAACAAAGAGGCTACGCCAGTGTTTGTACTTACTGTATTGATACAATTATTTCAAACAATTGTGAATAGAAATGTCCTGCCAAAAGAAGATGTAAAACAAATTTTGTTAGCTGGAATGAACGCAATAAAACAGCAAGAGAGAATGGAAAATGAGATTATGGGAATAACGGCCAAAGAACTGCTAAAAGATGAAAATCAGAACCTTAACCTACAAGGTCTTGAAAATAAAATATACAACGCAATAATAGATTCATATGAAGTAGAACGTGAAAAGATAAAAGAAAAAATTAGACGAAAGGCGGAGGAAGAGAAGAATGGATGATGTACTTAGCACAGAAGAACATAACCAAGTCGCATATGTATTAGTCAAAATAAGTGAAGTTATAACAGATTGTCGAAAACGTGGAATAGAACCAATAGCCTTTGCTTATGCATTTGTTTCTGCAACTGAAGACTTTAGAGCCCGTCCAAATCAACCTGACATCAAAAGATGGAATAGAGCGATGGAGCAAGCTGAAGAAGAAGGAAAATTTCAAGCACTGGGAGTTAAAAAATGACTATACGTTATATCGCCATTGATTCCAAGCATGCATCGTTCTTATCATTCTCTGTCTTGGAGTAAAAGACACCATGTTTTTTGAATAAGTAACATCGTATACATCGAGAATATCTTCCCTTCCTAACAGATTGTCGCGAAGCTGGCCGTGGTTAATGGCCACACCAAAGTCTATCATTGTAGGCGATAAATTCTGAATTTTTACAGGTGTCTGAAATTTCTTAAACGGAACTGCACCAGCGCCAACACCACCCACAAGGAATCCTTCACCGCCTTTATCTGGATTAAAACCCAGTCGTTCACCATCTTCTCTTTTTATTAATGTTAAATCAGACCCAGTATCAGCAAGTAGAGTTATTTTCTGGAATCCACTTCGAATAGAGTTTAAAAACTCAATAGTGATATTGTGAGCATCGCTACTGCCACCTGTGTGAAATACAGCGCTGGACACAAAGTTATAGAACTTTGTTCTATATTATAAGGCTTCTAGTATTATATCATCGAATCTAATTGAGTTAGTTGATGGTTCCATCTTGAATACTACGGTCAGCTTTGAATTGTAGTTCTTTGCAAATACATAGATTCTTCCGTGGTCTGCGTTGTTCAGTCTTACCCAGAAATAGGAATTCTTTTCAGCTAATGCCTTATCCATGTAATAGGATTTTGGACTGTTATGCTTACCTGTCATCTTTTGAACGCCATCAAGTGATGCAATGAATTCTACTGCGGTTCCTGAATTTCTGCAAGTGAATTCTAGTTTATGGAATTTACTATCAAAGATACTGGCTCCATGTGATTTCTTTAATGAGTTTTCGTGGTTATTGTGGCAACTTTCTGTTTTCATACCAATTTCAGTTTTATCTATGTGACATCCAAAGCCACCGAATCGGTTATTGCAATCGCCCCCTTCATTGTGTCTGCTTCTTACTTTAAGTGACATATTTTCTATGCCACCAGACCCTGACTTTAGAGAGAATGTTTTATCACTATTGACTACCATTTTTGGTGAACCAGAAGCTCTGCATTGCACACCTAACATACCTGCGGCTATATTGCCTGTCTCTGTTATAATTCGGGAATTACCATCGTGTAAGTTTGTGTCTCTTCTTGAACTGAAGATAATATTACCACTTGGCGGTGGAATTGGAACATCTGCTTCTACTGTAACTTTAACAGTCTTAAAACTACGTAAGTTTTTATTATCAAAGGCTTCTACTTCAAAATCAAAAACTCCAGATTGTGACGGAGTAAATCTAGCTGTATAAACACCAGCTTCATCAATTTGTTCAAAACGGATAGCAATACCTGTCTTTTGCTTCCAGTTAACATCGTCAACTGTACCATCGACATCTCTAACTCTTGCAATTAAATCCATCTGGACATTTACTTTTCCAGTCGCTGTAGCAGGAACTTCAATAACTGGCGGTTGATTTGGTTGCGGAGATGGAGCCGTACCACCCTTTAGTGTACCTGAAAACCAAGTGATACTAGAAGCGTCTACTTCCTTCTGTAAACTAATTGGAATATCGTGTGTTAGGTTTGCTTCGTCTACGATTGTTGTCTCTGTATTGTTATCGCCACGCTTTACTGTTAGTTTAGCCTTAACCATTAAAAGTTATAGAAGATTCTTCACTAAAAAACGTTAGTACTAATAATATAGAAAAAATACCAGTTAAAATTAAACGTCAGCTAATGGAACTGGTACCATGCCTCTTACGAAATTGACTACGGTTTTAGTAGCAATTACACCTAGCGTCAATCCGATTCCTGCAAAGAACCAATTTTCAACCTGTTTATTTGCCATATGATACATTATACTGTAAGAGTGTTCTATATAAAAATTACTTGGAAATGTACTAACTGAATCTTACCGAGTGCTTAAGAGTGAGTAAATGGGTTTGCACTTAGTTACGAAATGGTAGAGAAAATTAGCTGGAGTATTGTAAACCAATTAGGAAAAACATACCTAGATGTGCAAAAGACTAGAGTAGCAATGGATTTGAGATGTCAACAAGCAGAACTAAAAGAATTGATATACAACGGCTTGGCGACTGAGATGTATACTTATTCAGACGTTGATGAAAAAGACGAAGAATCGCTGGAATTAACACCTGAAAAGCGCCGAATCAGAATTAGAAAAGTCGAAGTACTGAAAGGCAAGAACAAGACGGAACAAAAGGAAATTGATGAAAAGAAGAAAGAGATACTGACCACTTTCAGAGAAAATAACGATTCTTTCAAATTGTTGTTAAGTCACAAATTAAGGCTACACAAACAGGAACAAGATTTGCTTGATGAAACAGTCAAGCTTATTGCACACATGAATTTATGGAAATGGTGTCAAACAGTAAGGGGCATGGGTGAAGTAGCGGCCATGACTTTTGTTTCCTATGTTACACCAATTAAAGGTCGCAATGTTGGACAAGTCTGGAGATATATTGGATTAACGCCAGGCCAACGTCTAAAGAAAGGAGAACAAGCATCGTTTAACAAAAGAATCAAAGCGCGATTTTTGGGTGTACTTGTCAAAAATGTAATCATGGCAGATGACCCATATTACGCAGAAATGTACCGTATCAAGCGCGAATATTACAGGAACCGACCCGATTTGTTAAACAAGTGGACAGATGGAAAAGGTGGACAACGTTCAGGATTCAAAGGACATACAGAGAAAATGGCCAAGCGTGCACTATGCAAGCTGTTAATTTCACATGCATATGAGCTTCTTTCAATAGATAGGAACATACCAGTGGACAATAAATGGAATACACAACACAGAAACCCGTTGCCAATAAAACCAAGTACTATAAAGTCACAGCAAGAATTACTGGAAAGATATGCCAAGATACACGCCGCGTTCTTAGAAAAACTAAAGAAAGTCTGGGCGGAAGGCGACCTAGAAAAGTATCAAGAAGTACTGACTCACTTTGACATCGATTCAATTAACTTGGGCAAGAAGTACAAGAAAGAGAAAATTATAAAGCCAATAAAGGTAAAAGCTACCACAAGAGGTGTGAGTAGAAAGAAATAATCCTTTCATCTTTTTTTGTATTGGAAAAAGCGCATCATATAGCAAAGAATAGCAACCAGTTTAAGATATAAATCAAGTTTTTCAAAAACAACCAGTTTGAAGACGAAATTAAGTTTCGAAATATGACCAGTTTGGATAGAAAAATCAAGTTCGGATGACGAACTAGTTTGAGGATGAAATGGAGTTTCGAAATGTGACCAGTTTTAACAATAAATCAAGTTTGTGCACAAGAACTAGTTTCTATAAATAATCCAAGTTTTGGAAGATAACCAGTTCAAGAGAGCAATCAGGTTTGTCGAACTAACTAGTTTACAGAAGCAGTTAAGTTTTGATGTAAAACCAGTTTTTCTTTATAATAGAGTTTTGGTCTATTACTAGTTTAAGGGAACTATCAGGTTCGGTTGCATAACCAGTTTTAAGGAGATATAAAGTTTGAAAAGAAAACTAGTTTAAGGAAAGAATTGAGTTTGTAATGGTAAACTAGTTTAAAAAGAAAATCGGGTTTAATAAGTATACCAGTTAACCAAAAAAATCTATTTTTAGTATACTACCAGTTTTAATATAAAGTCAGGTTTACCGAAATAAAACCAGTTAGAAATGGAAGTCAGGCTTGGTCAAGATAACCAGTTTTAAAAGACTATGACATTTGAAGTTCTAACCAGTTTGTATAAAAAAATCATTTGTGGAAACAACCAGTTCATCATAACAATCACGTTCGTATGACCAACCAGTTTTCAAATGAAGTCAAGCTTCTTAAAGGAACCAGTTTAGTGCTGAAATTATAGTTTGTTTCTACTAACCAGTTTTGACTATTAATTTAGTTTTTAGTTACAACCAGCTTCACATGAGAATCGAGTTCAAATGTCCAGCCAGTTTGGATTACAAGTCAAGTTTTTCCATGTCACTAGTTCGGATAATAAATCAAGTTTCACATGGTTACCAGTTTTCGTTTAGAATCAAGTTTATGGGGGGAACCAGTTTCAAATAATTATCAAGTTCTTTGGAAGAACCAGTTCGACTAGTCCAATTTCGTTTTATATAGTAACCAGTTTTCGAGAGCAATCAAGTTTTTGTAATAAAACCAGTTTTAAAAACTAATGAAGTTTACTAAGAAAACCAGTTAGAATACATAATCAGGTTTCTGCTTTCTACCAGTTTATAAAAACAATCGAGTTCTTGATAAGAACCAGCTCTTGTGAATAGTGAAGTTTCAAAAATGAGCCAGTTTGGACTGTATATTAGTTTACGGTATCAACCAGTTGCCTCCATTAGTCAGGCTTAGAATCAATACCAGTTTATATAATAAGTCAAGTTTGCTTTATAAACCAGTTTGTAAGATTAATCAAGTTCTTGGTAAGAACCAGTTTATCGAAATAGTCAGGTTACAGAACTCCACCAGTTTCGGGAAGGAATCAGGTTTCGACCCAAGTACCAGTTTCGAAAGGGAATCACGTTTGGGTTTATTAACCAGTTTCTAAAAGATAATTAGTTTATAATTAAAACCAGTTTGAGCCCATAATGAAGTTTCTAAAAAAAACCAGTTTAGCGACAAAATTAGAGTTTTAAAAAACTACTAGTTTTAGTATAATATCAAGTTTTTATAAATCACCAGTTCGATGGTCGTATCAGGTTTGAATTCATTACCAGTTTAATTTGTCAATCGAGTTTAACAAATTAACCAGTTTCGATTGAAAATCAGGTTTATGGCAACAACTAGTTTGGAACAGAAATCAAGTTTACGTATAAAACCAGTTTAGTTCATCAATCAAGTTTAAACATATTACCAGTTTTGAGTTGGAGTCAAGTTTATCAAGCGAAACCAGTTTTTTGAAGCAATCAGGTTAGAACCAAGAACCAGTTTCATTTACAATTACGTTCATAGTTAGAACCAGTTCGAGTACTTAGTCAGGTTTCTGTGAGCCACCAGTTTGGAAGGCAAGTCAGGTTCCCATGTGCTACCAGTTTGGTAAATTAATCAAGTTTTAAACATACACCAGTTTTGGAATATCATTGAGTTTTAGGTATTCACCAGTTTGGGCCCGTAATCAAGTTTTCATCCCTTACCAGTTTGACGAAGGAATCAAGTTTTAATATATAACCAAATTTAATAATGACTGGCGCGCTTTTTTCTACATATGCCCTATCTTAAAATCTATCATTATACCACAAAAGAAAGGGAAAAAAATACAATAAGAAAATGGGTCAAGAATAAAGAAACTCTCTATAATAATAATATAAGAAAAAAAGGTAAGGATATCTATTCAAGCCGATTTGGATATCTGAATTTATACGGCATGAAGGAACAACAGAATTTGATATGTCCTTCTGGCTATTCTATCAGTCAATGTTTTAACAAATTACGGTTTATGTGGATGGGATACAAGCGGGCCAAGCGAGAAAAGAAAATAGACCGAATGAAAAAATATGCACTGGAGATTCAATCTGTACAAAAAGACATGGGAATAGAAACAGCTTCATTTCCATTTCTGGGTATATTTGGTGACAAATTTGTATTATATGATAAAAAGTCAAAGGAGCTGATAAAAGAAGACCATAGCAAATATGTTAAAGCTCAAAAGATGAAACAGATTATTCAGGAAGTGGCCAAAGACGAAGAAATACAAACAATGGTAGATGATAAACTACATGACCTGCCCGATATAGAAGCTACTGTGCCTTTGCTGGTACAGCCCGCAGAAGACGAACAGGTGTTAATAATGGCCGATGAAATTCCTTTTCAAAAATGCCCTATCTGTGAAAAATGTGGCGCGTACATGCCGTTTGATAAAAAACATGAATGCCCAGATGAGTTAGAAATTCTTAGCGATAATATTCCCTTTCGAACTGGCTAATGTAAGAATCCCAAAACTGAATCATTCTTGACGTATAGGACTTGCAGAATATCCAGTTTTTCTCTACTATGTTACACCAGTCTAAATAAAAGGAGAGAAAATTATTCCCACATATTGACTGAATTGTAATCACCTGCGGTGCTCTGTCTACCTAAACCAAAGGCAGTGCCAATGTAAGCACGATGACCTACACCTAATGGATAATTCACAGTTGGTTGAGTGTAATAAGATACACGTGATTGCAATCCTAGTTTTGATTTAATCTGGCTAATCCAGCCCATATGGTCTGCTACCAGATAAGCGCCTACAGCGATTCCGCCCCACAATACTACGTCTAAAGGTTTCATTGATACTATTTATCTAATAAATCCACTATAAAAATATTAAAGAAGATTGTTTAAAACTGCTTTTATAATTGCTTGTTGACTAGTATGTACTGTATGACTTTGAAGTTACAATTAGAGGACGACCCTGCAATTGCAGAAAAGAAGAAGGCGCTTTATCAAGATGCACGATATGCAATTTATAGTAGAATACCAACCAAACGTGATGTTATTAGAAAACTAGGTTTTGCGCTTAAAGAGTTGGGAGTACCTGAAGAAAGAATTGCGGCCACTATTGCAAATGAATTGCTTCATCCCGCAATCTATCCAGACGGTAGTAGAAGTGTGAAAAAAGACTCAAAAGGTAATCGTGAAGATATTTCTGGCCAACCAGTTATTGATGATAAAGGTAATCCACTTGAAGGAAAATCAATGGTACATCCTGATTATGCACGCAGAAATTTGCCCGAATATATGAAAGACTATTCTCAATGGAGAGGTAAGGAAAATCTAGATAAATCAATACAGAAAAACAAGCCAGCTAAAGTAAAGGAGAAAGTAAAAGAGAAAAAAGCATCAAAGAAAAATAGTAACGGCGTAGACTATGATTTTCAGGTAAAGAAAAGGATGGAAGAGCTTGATAAGGCCGCAGAAAAAAATAAAAAAAAACAACCATCTGGTTCTACACAGGAGACCCCAAAAGAAGAAAATATCCCGCAAGTAAGTTCCACGTCGACCACAGAACCCTCAGACAATACCTCCGTGCCCAAGCCAACAAGAAGAAGAAAGGAAGCAAAGGCAAAAAGACCCGAAACAGTGGAGTCACAAATACCAGAAATAGACGCTGATATTGCCGAACTTGTTGTAGATAACTCTCTATTTCCATCACAAAAAGACGAACGTGTTGAACAATTAGAAAATGAAAATGTCGCGCTAAAAACAGAAATTCAGAGATTAAGTGGTGATTTAACAAAAATAACTGAACTTTATGATAGACTGGTGCCAGGTCTAAGAGAAACAAAGAAAGAATTAGACTTTGTGAAAATGCCGTTCAAAGAGAAAAAATGGGTTAAAGTTATTCTTGGCGGTGTGAATTACATTCTGTGTGTATCGTACAAGGCCGACCCAGTTACAAGAAGATTACATAATGAACCGTACAAAGATGAAACACGATTACTATTGCCAGATGAATTGAATAAAGATGTTATGGCTTGGAAGAAAATGACTAACGGAAGATGGTCTCTAGACCTTAAGAGCTAAATTCAGCCTTAAAGTCTGCGATGTTAGACCTAAATCGGTTCTTCTCCCATTCTTCTACCTTCCATCCTCTTGCTGTTAATTTATCTACAATTACATTTACTAGCATTTCATCATCAATATCAAATCTACTGCTTACAGGACGTATAGCGCCCAATAGTGTTCCATATGTTGAACGATGGTTTCTTTTCCAGTCTTCAATGAAATTAAATCCACTGGCCATTTTTGTATGAAAATAAGCTTCGCTGTATTTGTTAAAACATGCTTCTAACCACGGTTCAAATATTGCTACGAGTAATGGCGTAATAATGGATGCTACCGCAGTATCAAATCTTGATTTAGTTTTTACTGCCTTTGATAACTCTTGTCCTAGCGATTCGTCTCTAAGAACACCGTAACCAAATTTTTTCTTTATACTTGCAAATGTCATTTCGAAGAAGTGTTAGGTGTTCCAAACCTGTTATTTTCTTGATTCATCTGAGAATCCTTAACTTCTAGGGTTAATAAATATGATAATGCGTCGCCAGCTTTCAAGCCATGTCTGGCCGCAAATTCATCAAATTTTCTTTTAGCTGTAGTGCTAGAACGCATTGACCACATCTTTTCTTTTTCTTCTACTCTGGTTAATTCAGAAACTGTATTAACTTCACCGCACCTTGTACATTTAAAATATTCCACTGCATTAAATGTCATATTTGTAATACTTGTGTGACACCTCATTAATATAGTTATAGAACAATCTTCTAGTTGATTTTAATTGGGAGCACAAGCTAAGGCGCTTCTTAAAATGAAGCATGACGAGATTAACCCAGCAGATATCGGTATACAAGGTGGGGTTTTTATTGGACTCACACCGATTGATGTAAGGGCTCTCGAAGATAACGTAGTACGATTCGTAGCAGCACAATCGATTCTCGACGGTCTGGCAACAACCGCTGGAGGTCTTGCAATCAGAGATATTTTACCTGACCAAGACTTAAGAGACCAAAACAACCAAGCTATTACACCACGTAACTGGATTCAGCCAGTGTCTGGTGGATATACTGGTGGTCAAGGTGGACAGACAGAGACACAAATTTATCAAACAAACAAAGACGCAGACAACACACAGAAGGTCGTATGTGTATTCGGTATCATGGCCATCAATGGTGGACCAACAGATGCCGCAACTGCCGTAAACCTAAATTCAATTGTATGGAAGAGAAGTAATTCCAAGACAATCGATATTTGGCAAGTACAGGCACTTGACTCTGTAGTTGGAAGAACTGTATGGGCACGTACACCAGTTTTATACAAAAAGGGTGACAATGCTCGTATAGACTTTATCGGAAAAAGCACATTGCTTTCTGGTGCAGTTGACAACCTAATTCTCGTAGGAAAAGTAGGAGAACCAATAGGAAAAACAATCAACGGCTAATCGCCGTCTGTTTTTTCTTTTATCATTCGAAAACTAGGAGATTGAGAATAGATTTGAAAAAAATCTCTGTAAAAAAAGGAGTTAATGTAAGATGAGCTTTAATCCACAGACTAAACTAATTGCAACTGGTACTGGAACTATTACCAGACTCAATAGGAAAGATATTGAGCCAGTATTAATGCCAGGCCAAAAAGTAAGAGTGCAAGAAGGTCAGCAATACGCAATATACGAAGTACCAAGATATGACGCACCAGAAGTTCTGCCACCTGTTTTTGTCAATTTGGCCAGCTCTACAAGCCAATTGGCTGCACTAAGAGATACAGGGTCACAAACATCAATACCTCATTCAATGACGGAATGGGATGTTGTATCACCAGCACTGGCACAATACAGAATATTTGCAGTAACACCTGGCGTTCAATTCACTGTAAAGCAACCTGCCGTTGTAGGAAAATTCGTAAACAAAGATGGTGTAATCAAGATTGACTGGTCAATGTCATTCACTGATTTACAATACGGAAACTTTGGTGTCATACCAGAAGTATGGACATTCGGAGACCAGACAACAATACAGGTAGAAGCGCTGAACATGGATATGAACAAGACAAAGTCAAGAGCAACAATCGCCGCATATGGATTCAGATACCCATTAAGATATCTGGAAACAAGAGAAACACCCGCGGGTGAAATTGTATTCAGAGATGTAGATGGTCGCGACAAGATAGTACAGGCAGTAATGACTGTCAACGTAGGACAAACACAGGGTAGATAAAAATGGTAAACCATCACGACATTTTACCATACAGTTGGACTGAAGAATACAATCTGATATTCACATCTGCAAATGCTGACAGACAGATAATGAGATGTTCATGGCCACTAAATATTTCTGCAAAACTACTTTCAGCAAGAGTTACACAGACAACTGGTGACGCTTCTGGAGGACAAGTTATACTCTGGGACCAAGATTTGTCAAACGTAACACCAGCAACGAGAGGTAGTGCTGGAGGTTATCTGGCAATATTTGGTGTTGTAGGTACGGTAGGAGCATCTGGAGTAGCGGCAACAACTATTGAATATGGAAACGGTGGACCAACACCAGACTTTGACGCTGGTATCGCTGCGCAAGCAACTAGACTGAACATGCACATATCTGTTGAAGTATTGCATCACAGGTAACTAACTTTCCTCTTTTTCTTTTTTTAAATGAAACTTAATTTTGATTCAATAATTAATACTAGTCTTGGAGTTCTTTTAGGCGCTGGCGTAGGCGTTTTAGCTCTGATAGTAGCCAATAGGTTGTTTGGAGTGTTCGCTTATCCATCATTATCCCCCGACCAAGTGGATAAAGTTGCGAAACAATATGATTCTCGTTTTCGGATTGTGACACGGGCCTGTGATTCCACACACTGTCGGGGCATATATGATATGGGTGGTTCCTTATACTATTATAATTGGGAGAAAGGTAGTAGCTACACAATTTTTCCTATGATGTATGAAAGATATTCCACAGATTTTAGTCTTGGGGATAAACCGCCGTTAGTTTTTCCATAGTAAACTTATAAACTAGAGTCTAGAATATTGTTCTAGTAGATTATTTTATGGCGTCTAGAAGAGGAAGTGGTGACGGTGGTGGAGGCGGAAATTCTGGCGATGATAATTTCATTTACATGTTAGCTGGTATGGTAGGTGCAGCGATATATGATTACTTTATGCTAGGTTATTTGAACAAACCAATGGCTTATGTTGTTAGAGGTAGTAAAAGAACACCTGTTACAATAGGTGATAATGTTCAGATATTAACTTCAGTTGTTTTAGGTATGCACGGACTTTCAAAAAGAAAATCAAGATTACCAGCTTTTGCTTTTGGTATGGCAATTACACAGATAGGAACGAAATTCGTATTCCCATCGTTTGGTGTAAAGAGATACTTGGTAGCCGATGTAGACGCACTGGGAAGATTAGTCAGAGGACCGATATAATTGGTATATACAATCCAGCGATTCAGAGTGTCACGCAGTCCATTTGACACACCAATATCAATTGGTGAATATGACTCTGGCGGTGGAAATGCTCCAGTTTTACCTAATCCAAGTTATGGTTATAATCCCAATTATCCATACGGCCCAATTAATTTTCCAATACCGTCGACAGGTTCTCATCCTGGCACTATAGATGAAATTCCATCAACAACATGTCCTACTGGTCAAGCACCAAACTCACAGGGAATATGTACTCCAATTAATCAATTACCAGCATGTCAAGCAGGATATGCACGGGATACAACCACTGGTGCATGTGTACCAGTTCCTTTAGGTACTGGACAGGGAAATATTACTCAGGTGCAGGTACCCACATCAACACTCGTTGGTGCAAATGGGATAATTAAAACTTGGTTTACAAACACGTCGGGTCAAACTCTTTCGTATAAAGTTAAGGTGACTATTACGGGTCTGGGAATTACCATGGAATCACCATCACTAAGTCTGACAAACGGTCAAAGTGGTAATATTGAAATTTCAATTACAGTGCCAAGCAGTGCAACCGCAGGAAGTTATTCTGGATTAGTTGAACTAAAGGCAGTGTCTCAAGCTGGTCTGTTATACTTACAGGATAGCGAATCGTTTACATTAATTGTAACATCAACTGGAACTGGCACAGGAACATGTCCAACTGGAGATATTACATTTAGTGTAACCAAGCGTGGTACACGCAGTTATGAAATTAGATGGTCAAACTCTGGATTCAAACAGGGTGAAACAGTGGGATTGTGGTATCTTGACAATGCAAAAACAGACTGGAATCAAAGATTTACAACAGATACAGACAAAGTAGAAGGTTCTACTGATAGTGAGACTGTTACAGTGCCAAGTGGCATAACATGTGTTAAAGTAGCACTATATGGATATATATCAAAGAAAACCAGAATTGGATACTTTAAGCCCACCTAATCTTATCTTCCAAAGCTAGAAATTCTAAGTAAGAATCTTCTATAAGATTATTTATTAATAATCTCATTTCATTTTAAGTAGAGAACCATGCTTGAAATGTTAATGCAGACAGATGTATTCAGTAATGCATTAGTTCCCCCTGTGGCATCTATAATCGCATTTGCTGTACTGTTAGGTATAGTGTGGAATATTTCACGTAAATTCACAACATTAGAACTTGATGTCAAAACACTCAAAGAAGCAGTCAGTGCTGATATACTTCGAATGCAAAACCAGCATATTAAAGATGCAAAGGCATTGGAAATGGAGATACAGCGTCAGGTAGTGGAAAGAAGGGATGATATAGCGAAAACATCATTACAACATAAAGACGACCTTAACAATATACAATCACAATTAGATGCATCAAAAGCTGATATCAAAGGTCTATTATCAAAAATAGAAGTAGCCTATACAAGTATACACACTGGTGAAAAAACCCATGATGAGCAGAAAGCGGAAATTAATCGTCTACATTCATTCTATGCAGACTGGATTCAACGAGTAGAGGATAGAATTGAAAATCTTAGGGATGAGTTTTTAAGCATGTTTACAGGTTTTCATGGGTCTGGAAGCCGTGGTAGTAAAAAGTAAATGAGAAAATCAATAATCAAAGAACTGGTCTTTTCATTCATTGCTGGCCTCCTAGGAGCTACAATATGGTATTATCTTGGCATTCATATCTACCCAGACTTACATCTAATCAATCTGTCTGAGTTTGAAGGATATATCAATCTATTATCCCACTATGCAGTACCTATTCAAATAATAGCAACCGCGTTTTTTTATCTATTTTTGTGGATATATTCTAAGATGAAGTACTTGGTGTAGGTGTATCGTCTCTATACGGGTCGTCGTCTCTGCCTTTTTTTGTCGTCTTCTTTTCAACAGTAGTGTTAGTAGTATGTGTTGTTGGTGTTGACTCGTCTGGCTGATTCACATTTACGTTTACAGTAGTGTCTGTATCACTCGACTCTTTAATTTCTCTTCCCCATCTATCTCGTTTAATCATTTACAAATGTTATAGTAGAATGTTACTTATAAAAAAGTTTTTTCTCCGCGTATTTGATAGACTCCATTACATCGTCTTTTTGATAAATATCTACCAAATCCTTTCTGTCAGAGTAGTCTTTTGTCCATCCTTCCTGTTTGAAATTATATTCTAAGAAGAATCTGGCGGCAAGTAAATCGTATTCAGACATCTCCTTTGTATGTACTTGGATAAGTTCAGTATACATATCGGGGGATGATTTATAGTACGATTTTTCAGACCAGTCTCGTTTAAACACGACATCTCCTGCGTTCTGGTAGATGGGAGCTCCTTTGTAGACTTGTAAGACCGAGACATCTATATCGTCGGGGGCGTATCCTTCGTCTCTGCAACTTTTGAGGAATCTATAGGTATCTCTGATTGTGGCCCAAGATTCCGAAGGAAGTCCGACAATAAGGAAAGCTTTAACCCTAAGACCCACAGATTTTGCAGTTCTGATAAATCTTTTGTTGATTTCGACTGTAGCTGGCTTTCTAATGTTTTTAAGTATAGTCGGAGAGCCTGATTCGATTCCGCTAGCAATTTCATAACATCCTGACTCTTTACAAGCTCTTCCAATTTCTTCGTCAAACTTTGCTGTAACGACAAAGCCTCTCCACGTAATATCTCCCAATTCTTTGAGTTTTCCACAAATACCAAGCATTCTTTTCTTATCTAAATTCATTTCGTCATCGAAGAACATATGGCCATGTATTCCAAATTCATCGCGTACCTGTCGTATTTCATCCTGTATTCTTTGTGGATTCATGGCCCTGACTACTCCGCTACCAGATAATGGCGATTCGCAGTACTGGCACGCATAAGGACAACCCCACTGCGTATACTGTGTACATGCTTTTGTTTTTCCTAGATGATAATCATAACTTTTAATGTCAATTAAATCTCTGGCCGCAGGTGGTAAATCATTAACATCTTTTAGAATTGGTTCTGCATAAGTTTTCTTTAGCGAACCTTCCTTGATATCCTGACACATTTTTGTTACAGCATTAAATCCTTCACCTATTACGTAGGAATCAAAGCCGTCTTTGAGAAAATCCATTTCATTAACATGCGCTACTGATGTAAGATGTATACCGCCAGCAACCATTGGCATGGTAAATCCTTGTTCACGCATGAAATTCATTATCTTTATAGCGTCAAAATACTGCGGTGTAGTGCAAGTAAAACCAACAAAGTTTGTATTTCTCAGCTTGTCTTTTTCTTCTAGAATTGTAGCCTTCCAGTCTGGTACTCCAGCTAAATCAATAACGTTTGGGTCATGGCCATGTTTTCTTAACCATGAACAAAGATATAAAATACCAAGTGGTGCCATAGTTTTTCCACTGCCTAAAAGATAAACACTTGGCGGTTGAATGAAAGTTACTTTCAATTCTACTAGTTAATTGTTTTATAATATTATTATAGATATGGTAATCCCTACCAGATTCGAACTGGTGTCTCAGGTTCCAAAGACCCGCGCGATTGGCCACTACGCTAAGGGATTATGGCGGTAGTTGTAGGACTCGAACCTACAGCCCCAATGGGGTACTAGTTTTCAGGACTAGGTGCTCACCAATTCGCATAACTACCATACGGTAACAGCAGGATTCGAACCTGCAAACCTTTCGGCCGTTGACTTAGCAAGTCAATTCCTCACCATTCGGATTGTTACCAGAGTGTTCCATAGGGAATTCGAATCCCTGTCTCAAGTTTGAAGGACTTGAATGCTTGTCCGCTACACCAATGGAACAATAGCGCATATCAGATTCGAACTGATGTCTCAGGCTTCAGAAGCCCAAATGATTGGCCAAACTACACTAATGCGCTGAAGGTAATAGAAGGAATCGAACCTTCTTGACTGATTTTGCAGACCAGTACATTGCCATTCTGTCATATTACCATGGTGGGAATAAGAGGAATCGAACCTCTGTCAATGGTTTTGGAGACCAAAGTAATTACCACTATACCATATTCCCATAAGCTGGGTTAGTAGGATTCGAACCCACATTTTTCCTGCGCCCAAAGCAGGCGCCATAACCAAGTTAGGCGATAACCCAATGGTGCCAATTGTTGGACTCGAACCAACACTCAATGCGTCTTCAGCACATCGCTTTCCCATTAAGCTAAATTGGCGGAGGTCTTTAGACGAGAATCGAACTCGTGCCCATCGCTCCACAGACGACTATACTACCACTATACGACCAAAGACATGGCGGTTATGCTGGGAGTTGAACCCAGCCCCATGCGCTGACAACGCACGATGCTTCCGCAACACTTCATAACCAATGCAGTTACAGAGATTCGAACTCTGATATACAATTTGGAAGACTGTCGCACTGCCATTATGCTATAACTGCAAAACAAATGAACGTGGATAGATTACTCTAGTTGCCCTGCCACGGGCTTTGCTCAAAACAGGAATCGTGTTCTATAGTAATCGTATCTTTTACTAACAAAGAGATACTAAATAAACTTTATGCGATATGGTCGCCACGTCTTTCCGCCACAACACCAATTAAAATGATGTTATCGCTATTACCTGTAGCTCCTGCTTTTGTATGAAAATATATTTTTGCTGTTTGATTCTTTCCATACATTATTGGTGGATGAATACCAACCGTCATGTTAGTCGCACTTGAACCCGCGCCAATAGCAAGTCTCTGTATATCGATTATATCTTTAACCGACGAACCGCCTTCAAATCTTAATGTCGAAGTATACAAAGTTGTATCAATAACTGCCTGTACTGCATAAATAACAACTACTTTAGAATCACTGTCTTTAATTCCACCATAAACTAATTCGTCAACGTTATCGGCGGTATGAGTTTGTACCCAGCTATAATTAATTGTGTTTTTGTTAGCGTCAAGTAGGTCAAAGCCTGGCATTAACTGTCTTACCGATAATCCATCTACAGTAGGAGATATACCATCCTGTAATGCTCTTTTTATTGCAATATGTGTTGGATTCGGGTCAAACATGCTCTTTGAATATTACTTTAGACAATATAGGTATTCTTATCGCCAGTTTGTCTAATAGACGTGCGTAGTTAATTGCTTCATCTGTGTCATATGCCCAGACATAATATTCACGTGTTTTATTTGAAACCAGATTACATCTAGCTGTAGTGATATAGGAGTTTTTCTGGGTGAATTCTTGGTTTCTTTTTGAACGCCATGTCAGTGCCCATCCATGATTCTGATGGTCGGCTTTTTCCATTTCATTAACTTTATTGTCTTTATCTATACGAAATAATACCATCCCATTTCTGGCGTTTGGTAGTGTTCGTCTTGTAGCATTCGTCTATTAACAGGTGATACATTTGCATTTTTAACAAAGTATTTCTCATCTGCCTTTAGCAACATAATATTTGCCAAAAGACGGTCACCTGTTGGATATGAAGCGTCGATATGCATACATGCTTCTTTTTCTAATATCGTATCTTCATAAGCCAGACATGGTACTTGTTTCTTCTTACGCGCTATTCCTATAGTCTTGTTCGGGTCTTTTCTTACGATATAGATGACATTCTTTTCATACTGCGATGGTAATTCTAGCTGGCCTTCTTCCATTAGATAGTTGTATTCTGCGGGAGATAACCATTCTTTTAGTAATTTGTTTGCACGTCTATCAATCTTGGCCTTTTCTTTAGCTTCTCTCTTCATTCTTCTCTGTACTGCTTTTTGCTGTACTCTTCGTTGTCTTTCTTGTTCTGGTGTTAATTCTTCGTGATGATGACGAGCACCGCGAGAATGACTATAAGTCCATAAAGCACTATCATCAATATTCCATTGCATTTGTACTGAAGTGGTTCCAGCCGAAGTAACTGTAATTGGTTCAGCGATAGTACCAGTTACCCATACTTGTCCAACTTGTTCACGAGTAGGTTCATTATGCCATGGTTCTCTTCTGCTTTCGTAATCTGGGAACTCTTCTTCATGATATTGAATTTCTCTAACCTGTGGTTCAACCCATATATCTGTGCCATAATCCCCTCTTACGTAAATCGTACCAGCCGTTGAGGCAGTTCCACAATCAACACATGTACGTGAAGTACCACTAGCAGTAGCACCAATAGTTGTCGTAGACCAACATAGATGACCACCTACTTGCGCTGACATTTTACTTCGTTTTTATTATTATAACCATGCCCTGTGTCCAGCCACAATGAGGGCAAAACAAAGGTTGAGGATAACCGTATTCATCAAACATCGGTCCCGTTGAATCATTAATACCGTATTTTTCTGGTGTATCTCCTTTTAATTGGTGACAAGACTCTTCTCTATCAAATTTTACTCGACCTTTATCTAACGGCTTTTTCTTTTCATCTATTTGGTCTTTGTAAGCATAATGTCGTTTAGAATGATTATGGTTGCAAACTGGACATTCCCAGTCGTTCTTGTTATCGGTTCTACCCAATTGGAATTATCTCTCTTGTTTTTCGATTAATACCATATTTCTGCGGGTCATAATTGTATTTTTTGGCCAGTGCGTCCATGTATTCTCGAACCAAATTCCAAGCCTGTGATGCAAAGTCTCGTCCTTCTAATCCATCTTTAACACTTAACGCCATTACTGGTGTATCCTCTGCTTGTTTGTATAATCTAGTCAGCTTGTCGCATTCTTCTTGCGTGACTTCCATCTTAACCACGGAATGGTACTGGTGCGATTAATAATTTGACTTCTTCTTGCATCATGAACGAATCGTTGTTCAAAAGCATCTCTTTGACAGCTTTTTCATCTCTGATTGTTGACCTGTCGGCAAGTTTCTTAAACTCTTCACCTCTCACTCCACCGAACAAAATGAATCCTGAATTGATTTTTTCCAGAATGAATTTTATCATATCCTTTAGTTCCTTTTGGTTTGTTGAATCAAATTTTTTCGTCTCATGTCCGTGATGAACATCCATCACCTGTAAACAATATGTAGACATACTTTTTAATCAAAAAAACTATTATTAAAACTGGTAGGAAGAATATTCTAGTAGATTTTACTATTCTCTGGAAGCTAGAATATTTGAGATATTAGCGTTATAATCCAGTCTATTAAAAGCGGTTTTATCTCCCTCTATACACGCGATATCGCATGTACCATTATCCAAGCATATTACACGACCAAATGATGTATATCTTCCGTACCATTCTTTTGGTAAAACGTAATGATACACCTTTGGTAGTTTTCCAACACCTTTGCTGAACTTGAATGAAAATACCACATCTCCATCATATAGTGTGAATGTTTGAGCAAGACTGATACATCGTTCAACTTCTTCTACTGGTATAGCGAGTCTATCCGCAAATACTACTTCAGTGGTGCCGTTCTTTTGTTTTTTATACCTGCTTCCGCCAGACTTACATTCAAAGACTAGCATTCTTTTTTGAATATTATTTACTGCTACCAAGTCAGGTAAATTCGTAGTTGATGACCCTAGACGCCAACAATTCCAGTTAGTCTGGGTATTTATGAAATTTGCAAGATAATGTTCCCAAGCATACCCTCTATTTTGTCTTAAAGTACGTGTCACAAAAAAAGAGAAAGACGCAGTATTAAAAAACCTAGTTACTGTGCATTGCTTCTATTTGTTGAATTCCCTGATTCTCTGCTTTTTTTATATTGCATCTAAAACATACTTTGTCGGGATTTTCGATAACATTATTTAGATATTCATCAAATTCAGTATACTCTTGGCCACATTTAGGACAGTGTAAGTGCGCGCTCATTTTGGAAAGTTGCACACACTAAATAATAAACACTATCGAAGATTTAACCCTAAGATTTATTCATGCGATTCTGTCTTCTAATTTGTGCCATGGCCCGTTTGTACTTTGGTTCCAAATCCCTGAAAATCTGTCTTGAACGCGCTACATCGCCTCTTGCATTATCAATGGCAATCCACATTTCCGCGGGTAATGATATCGACTGTACTACAGAACCTGCGGGTACTTCGACTGGTTTTTCACTGTCATAAAATATGGACATTTCTTACTATCATTATCAACGTTGATAGAACTAATAAACTTAATAACAAAAGTATATAACAATCTTCTATAACATTTTACTTTAGTCAAAATGGCTGGAAGAAGGAGACGAAGAAGAAGCAAAAAGGGCAACCACAGACAGTGTTATTACAAGGTAAAAGGACGATACCTAACACCAAAGCAAGCATCACGTGCCCGAAGAAAAGGAAGAAGAAAGAGTTCAGGTCGTCGAAGAAGACGATAGCTCTCTAACCAATTTTTTTTATAAAATTTATAAATCTTCTAGTTAAATCTTACAGATTGTTTATTATTTAGTACACAATTTCTTTTCTTAATGAGTAGACCCAAGAAGTTCGATTTTCAGTTAGTGGTAGAGTCAAATTGGTTTTTTTGGTTGATATTTGGCATCATAATTGGAATCGTGTTCTCAATGCTTGTTATGGTTGTAACTGTTTATGCAATAACTGAAGAAGAAGCGCTAAGATATACAGAAGAAGGTAAGGCAATCATGAACGACCATCTGGAATTTTTAATTCCACAATTAAATAACGAGTATCTTGATAACGTGTAAAGACTGTGGCCATGACTGGAATCTACATATAATCACAGATAATGAAGTAATCTGCGACGCTTTATGGTGTGAATGTAAAAGCAGGAATTTTATCAAAAAGTAGTGATTGTATAGAACAATCTTCAGTACTAACTTTTAAGTAGGATTTATTCATTTTCGTTACGTGTTACGTTTAGTATCTGGTAGTTGTTATGCTAGTGGGCTTTCAGAGTTTCAGAACGTCATTGTAACGCTCCAAGAGATGGATGCAGTCGAGTCGGCGTTTGAAAATTTTCGTACTCAGTTAAATGAGATGAGTCTACAGCATCCTGAAAACAGTGTGTTTCCATGTGTTTTTTCAATGATGGAAACTACAATCGGTCCTATGATTAAAGATGAAGTGGATTGTAACGTAAGGGAAAAAAGGGAGAAAGATTTTGCTGAATCAGTTAGATTAACGGTCGAAAGTATAATGCCTTGGGAGAGATTCCAAAATTATGCAACTGTAGGTGTGTTATGATGGGATGCAATGGAATCTGTGCAAGACAAACTGGTAGTGTAGGACGTAAAAAATCTAGCAGAGAGTCATATTATTCATCAGAGTTTAAAGAAAGAAAATATTGTTCTGTATGTGAAACAAAAATAATAACGGAAGGTACTGAATGTTTTTGCTGTGGTTTTCGATTAAGAACCAGACCCAGAAACAACAATAATCATAGAAGAGAAAACTTTGCATTGATAACTATAGAAAATGAGCCGTTTATGGACTTGATACCTCAGATAAAGGTGGAGATTCCAATTGCGTAAAGAAAAGCCCAAAATCGAACTAAATTACGATACGTTTGAATGGTCTACTTCAAAGAGTGCATATTCAAGAGACGGTGAAGCAGTACAGGAAGCTATCTTTGCCCTGTGTGAAAGACTAGAAAAAACTAATGAAATACTATTAGCCTTATTGGAAAAAAATTAGGCCAGTGGTGCTGGATTATTTCTTATGAATGATGGAGCTATAAAGTTCTCCCAGCTATAGGTTCCTACAATTGCTCCAAGTGATGGGCCAAGTAAATCAGAACCAACGTTTCCTACAAGTCTTTGTTTTGATAGTGTAGCGAATAATGAAAGAACTGTACCTAATACACCAGCGCCATAGAGAATTACTTCTGCGTTAGAGTGACCCTGAAACATATTGAGATTTGATTCATCGTTTAGAATTGGAATTCTAAAATATTCTGACGCACCATCGATTGCGGCTGCGGCCACTGCGGCACCTGCTGTTTTTGATACAAAATTGCCCTGTCCGTTCAACATGTTTGCGAACATTCTTCTTCTAGCCATTATGATAAATTATACTGTAAGATTGTTCTATAAAAAGATTATTTTTAAAATGGCAGTACCGATATGCGATGGCCAGCTTGTTCGGCTTGGTTCGCCCAGTTTGAACCTAAATATGCTCCACCGACTGCGGGAATAATTTCGCTTGTATGGAAATTTGCTATAATTGAGCCTACTACGATACCAGTTAGTAAAAGAGATTGATAGTGAGCATCCTGTTTCTTATCTTCTATGCTAGGACCCTGATTGCCCGCGCGAATTACGTTTTTATCAGTACCACCTAGGTTTAACATGTGCCATAAATTATCCATGGCAATACCTGCAAATATTCCAGCGCTGACTAGAAAACCGTTTTTGTAGATAGCTTCCTTTGTCTTCTTTGGTAATCCACCTTTTGTACCGTATACCTGCAAAGCATCAAATAACATTACTAATATTGTTATAGAAGAATGTTATTAGTTTATCGGGTTCCATTTCTACGAGTATCGTCTTTAAGTATTTCCTGCATTACCCACACACAGTGTGGACACATGTTAGAACCTCTGTACTGACCACCATTGTATTTTTTATCGCAGTAGTCACATATTCGAATCATACAAACAATCACTACATACAAAACTCTCTATCTTATCCTGTTTTAGTGCCATGCTCATAGAATGACCTTCACCTTTGCCCCACCTTCTCATCTCACGACGTAATCCTATTCTGGTTTTACTTGGCTGACCTTTTAGATAACATCGAAAGTTTTCTTCTGTTTTTTCTTCTAGAGTCTTGATACGCTCGGCCATCTGTGGATAAAATGTGGCAATTAAATCTGATTCACCGATACCAGCAAATGCACCGCAGAGACAATCGCCACTTAGATGCAATGTTTGATACACTGGGCATACATCCATATTATTTTCTTTAATATAACGCCAGACTTGTTCTGTGCTCCAGTCTAATAATGGCGCGTAACAGGTGATGTTCTTTTCTACTTTAACCAGTTCACCACCCTTTGATTTTTCTCTACCAGTTACCTGCATTCTTCTCTTTGATTCCTTGCTTCTTCTACCAGTTACAAAGACAATATTTCTGTGAGCATTTTCTCTGGCCCACTTGCGTAACGGAAACCATTTAAGATAACTCATAACGGCCGCGTGAATTCTGGGCTTTGGAAAACCAAATCTTTCAATAAAATCTTCATAAGAATTACCTTCCTTTGGTGTTAGAACATGTAACTTCCATCCGTATTTCGCACATTGCTCTGCAACGAATTGTTCGTTTTCTGGTAGGCCGATACCTGTCTTACAATAGATTACTTCCTGTACATCTGCATAATGACACGCGACAAGTGAATCCTTGCCACCTGAAAACATACCGATATGTTCTACTGGTCTAGTGTCTTTCTTCTCTTTTGTAGCCACAGTTAGCACATTCCCAGATTATTTTGCCGTCGTATAATACATTTCTTTCTAAAAAGAGATGGCCACACGCGGGGCACTGACCATTACCCATTGTCGCTCATTCTAAATCACTTTTACTTCTAGATATTCGACTCATCGAACCTTCTTCCATCTTGACGTAAAAAAACATATCATCGTCAGATGGTTTACAGAACCGAAGAAAGGTGGAAACCTTTCCAATTGATAGTTTTACAATTCCGTCCTTTGATTGCTTTGCCTTTAGCTCTTCAATTTCTTTGTAAGCTAAAGTATTTTCAACCATAATTTCTTTGACCCTTTCACTTTTAATCTGAATGCTCTTTCTCAGGTCATCATTTTGTTTATCAATGTCACAATACCTTTTTCTAGAATTAATAAATTCCTCAATTGTCGCTGAAGTTCGTTTTTCAAAAAATTCAACTAACTCCATTAAATAAGATACGTCCACTGTCACTTTTCTCTCATGTCGCTGATATAACGCATCTAATGTAGGTCTTCCATTAAATGATGTGATATTTTCATTCTTTGGAGGTAGAAATTGAGTTTCCTGTACCGCATTATGTTTTTCTAAAGCTAAATTGGAAAAGCGTTCCCTCTCTTCGGCAATAATTTCAGACACACAAACACCTGTAAAAAATACAGATAGTGAATTTATTAAATCTTGCTGAATAATTTTACAAGTACATAGGTACATTAATTTTGACTAGGTTCTTTTGTTATAGAAGAATCTACTAGAATCTTATTACCCAAAAATCATCTGACATATTTCTGTTCTTCAGATACTCATACGGCATGTAGAAAAATCCCTTATCTCCCCATCCAGTACCCCATGAATTCTGACAGATGAATTGCTTGTCTGAGTTATTGTATCCCACACAGAGAACGGCATGTCCGCCCAGCATATTTTCAGTGGCCAAGTCAGGCATTGGAACTATTCCATCATTATCAGCTTCGTAGAATGAATCATACACCGCGTATCCAAATACAAATGGATGTTCTGTCGCTAGGCATGCTTTCATCTGGTCAAATGTGTTAATTCTCTGATAAGAAACAGTCTTGTAATTCTTAGCTTCTCTATAGCATTCTTTTGGTGGCATCTCAGTAAATTTAGAGATGGTATAATCCCACATTGATTCTGGACATATACCTTTTCTATTCAAAGATTTAATCCCGTCTCGAATGATAGCGCCACTGTCTTCAGCAACAGTATTGATGTAGACTCGCTCGTTATAATACAAAAATAGACGGGAATAATCAACAAGAGGACTACCATCACTGTATTTCATATCTAAAAATTCTAAAGCCGATACAAGTGCTTGTGCTGTGCATGAACCTAAGGAACCCTGGTCTTGTATTGGTGGGCACTGTGGTCTTAAATCAATTTTAGTTGGATAGCGTACAAACTTTTTTAGCTTGAATTGATGGTCACGGGCATCAGGAATATCAGGTAGCCATCCTAATCCCTTCTTCTTTCCTTTAGTTTTTCTCTTGGCCATTATGTTATCTTCCTTGCGTAAGGCCCATATTTCATGTTTATTTTACTACAGGCAATATCTGAGATTCTAATCTGAATATGCTGTGTCGCCGTTGGTTTGTATGTATTTGGCATTATCTGGCCAGTGTCTAAAATATTATACATTTGTCTCCACTGATTAGCATTTGTAGTACCTGAAGTATCAACCCATGCCATTAATCTTCTACCAGTTCCTTCTCTTGAAATATGCCATCTTACACCTAATACTTTTCCATTATCCAGTCGTCTTCCAATATTACCACCTCTCCATTTTGTACTATTCTTTGGATGTGGTCTTTCTATCTCCATTACTATGTCACCATTTTCACGTATTCCACCATCATACCAGCAACAGCAATTACCATCTATTTTATACTCACAAGGTGGTGTGTGGTGCGGTCCCCAGTGTTTTAATCCAATATGACCATCTGCCGTCATGCTACTTGTTTCTGGTCTCAAATAGACTACAACTTCGTATCCTTTATCTTTCCATGAAGAACCCATTGCCTTTGCCCATCTATTTGAATCCCCGTCACATCTTGTGTTCGATAATTTTACAGTATCGCCGTTTGCTCTGTACCAAGTAGTTCCTGTCTGGCTTGCATACGCGTAGTGGTAGGATGGATAGGCATATGCACGATACCCGTATCCAAAAAAGTCACCGTGTGATAGACTCATTCTACATCTATCAGCCCCAAGAAACTTTTCCGTCGCAATTCGGCTCTACATTCATTAATAACTTCATCATTGTCATGTTGACCCATCAGGTCAGCGATATATTCACAAAAGGCTCCCCTTTCAAAGACCTTGACTTTTTCTCTAAGAACTCTGTTTGAACGACCAAAGGCCGCACGAATTACTTTTTTTGGTGACGGATTATCTTCTCTTTTTCCAGTATGTCTGTTAAAGAGCGCAATATGAAAGTCCTTGTAAACATTATCCAGAAAATATGGGTCGGTCTTTCTATCTGCAATTGAGTCATCTAGCGCCCGTTCATATCTTACCAATTTCTTTCTATCGGGAATCTCTCTTGGCATAGCACATGGTATCAGTGGCGTTTCATGTGATGTAACGCAGTCTATCTGTTCTATCTTATTTTTGTAACTATCTTCCAGTGTGACATACAAATCCCCTTCTGAGAATGATACACCTACGGTTTCGGAATTAACTGGATGTGAATGTACCGAACCAATTCTTGCTGATTTACCAAACTGCGAATTACAGTTTAATGCAAAGGTCGAGTCTTTATTTCCCTTAAAGTTATTACCTACAAACAGACGCTTTTTGTCGGCCTTCTTACACATGGTAATTGAACCTTCGCGTCCAGTGTCTTTTGTAAATCGTTCTACTTCTGAAATTTCTTCCTTAACTTCAGGGGGAATATTTGTCCAAGGAATACCCGCCGTTTGTACCAGCGTTGAACTTTTTGGCCGTTCGTATTTATGAATAGACATTGCTAAACATTACCTGTCCATAGGGATAACCGTGGTATGCATAAGCTACATTGGCCTTACAACATAAATCACACATAGCACCTGTAGTACCTGCGCATTTACTGCTACATGGACAAGAGGATTTGGTGCTTCCAGAACTCTTGCCACTTATGATACCTTTGCTACCTGAACCACTACCACTGCTACCACCGCCCGAACCTCCACAACATTTACCACATTTGCATGGACTGCATTTTTTACGGTATGACTCGCACCATCCTTTACTACATAAATCACTGCATGAATCACCACCAGAGCCAAATGAGCCATTGGTTTCTTTTGAAGAACTACTTCCATCAAGTCCGCATTTTGATGCTACCCTGTTACCACCTTTGCAACGTGAACAATTTCCACTACATTTCTCATTATATGATTTGCACCAGCAATTACGACATGCTTTGGCGCAGTCGTAATCTTTGTCACCGCCACCATTACCCCCTTCTCCATCAGAGACACCTTCGTCTTCGCCTTCACCAAAGTCTCCACCTGTATCTGTTGTCGTATCATCAGGTTCCTTAGGTGGAAATAATTCGTCTTTATGCGTAATAACATACCAAGCGCCAATACCCAGAGTTCCAACAATCAAAAGCGTGTCTAGAGTACCCATCTACTGATTACAAACTGTATGAAAGAAAGTTATATAAAAAAGTATTACGATATCCGATAAGTTTTGTACGCTTTGTATGGACCTGTTTGTCCTACATAGGCTATTGCAAGCTTTGATGTTTTAACACATTTCTTTTTCTTTTCGTCATATTTTTCACCTTTCTTGCATTTTGGTTTTTCTTCTTCTTCTTCCTCTTCTTCCTCTATGTCTGGTTTTTCTTCTTCTTTTAAGTCGGGTAATAGATTATCAAAATAACCTTTCTGCCAGAGATACCATGAAACTCCGCCGACAGCAATAAGTCCACCTAGCCAGATTAGTGTATTACTCATGGAAACAAAGTACTATAACATTATACTTGTATTTTTATCTATTTGTTAATTCCTTAAAAAAATTGATGGGGTGGCCACAGTGGGCGCAATTCACTTTATCTTTCTTCTACCTTTTTTCTTGGGTTCGCTATTAGAATTTGTTTCAATTCTGCCAGATACTTCTTCGGCAAGTTCATCCAGTGACTTTGCTATCTTTGCGCGTCGTTCATGCATTGGCACATCAATTACCAAATTGAACTTGCGTATCGAACTTCTAAAGCCACTAATCATCTTCTCAAACCTTGCTTTTACCCAACCCCATTCTTCTCTTGTCGTAATATTCACAATGAACCATTCATGCTGGGTCACTGTGCCTATTCCGACTTTGTGAACGGTAATTGGTTTTTGCATTGAGAATATCATCATACCATCACTTACAGGATGGTGTCTGATTCTCTGGATGATTGAATGTACTTTGTACAACGGACGTTCGCGTGGTGCACCAGATGGGTATATTTCTTCAGGATATAAAATAACTGCAATCTCTTGTTTGGTTATTCCCTGAATTTCTGTACTCCAGTTTAACAAGACATAAGTCTTGGTAAAGTCTGATGCTTCGCCCCAGTCTCTGAGTACTGTATTTGCTCTTTTTACTATTTCTGCTCTAATCAGCATTTCTAGCTAGCCCCTTTTTTATGATACATTTTAACAAGGTCATCATATTTTTTCACCGCGTTTACCACCATGATTTTCGTCATGTGGTTCCTACCGCCGTAATGCGTGAATTTCTTGTACAGATATGTATGTGGCTTTGGCGTGTAGTGCGAGTCAGTACCTAATGTCACCATTCCTACGAGTCCGCATTTTTCACACTTTTCAAAATACCCTACTTTAATTCCCCATGGGTTATCCTTATGCTGTATCATGTTAATGTTCTTGGAACCTATTTGGCCTATCAATTCAAACTTTTTGTCATAGTTACCATTGCCTAAAGTCTGTGGTGCAAAAGTTCCGCCATTTTTCTCTATTATCTTTGCTTCTGCTTCTTCTTCCTGTACTGGTTCAAATTCTGGTCTTCTTACTATGTTAGTGTCTGTTATGTTTTCACCCTCACCCATTCCTTCAAGTACATGTGCAACGGGGTTTGGATGCAATACTTCGCTAATTAGATTAATGATTGTCTTTGTTGGTATTGTTGGCGTGTTTTGTTTTACTTTCACTAGTGACTCTATACTAGTGTATTTTTCTTCGTAGCTGGTTGTCACTACAGACTTCCGAACTTACTGACATAAAAGGTGTTGGTGAGATTTTTCTAGTAGATTTATTCAGCGCCAGTAGGGATATGGTTCGCCACATTTTTTTAAAACATATTTTACGGTTAGCATGGCACCACCTATTATAACCTGTACAAGACCGAGCGCTTTTGTTACATCCTTTAGACCTATCCAAGACCAAATACTTAATGGATTATTACCCGTGGCACTCAAAAGTCCTGTCAACGTAACGGGAACAGCAATAATATCATAAAATGGTGTCTGCATAAAATTACAAAAGTTGCCTTTAGGTTTAGTAGCGTAAGCCCATCTATTATTAAAATAATCGTCAGGATTCAAAATGGATACATCCTTCTCGCACGGAACGGACCTTCTTGTCCGACATATGCTAAAGCTCGGTTACTCTGTGCTGGTGGTGGTAATGGAACTGCGGGATTTAATTCCTGTGGCATCGGCGTATATTGTTCAAAGCCCAGTCCAGCCAGAACCGAACCGCTCTGTGCATCACCTATTGGAATAGCAACCAATACCCATAATGGTCCTGGATGTCCACAAACTTGCGGATATATCTTACCGTCATTGAATAACTTGTAATTAATTACACGAACACCCTGTCCTCTAAGATAATCGGCTGTTAGATGATTATCCCTGCACTGTGTTTTCTTTTTAGCGTAATATACATACCCACCAGTCGTTGGGATATCTCCATCATCAGGTTCTGTGTCTCCGTTAGATGGTGGTTTATCGCCCGTACTTACTTGGGTTTTAAAGAAATAATATCCAATACCAATAAACAGACCCCCCGCACCATACATGAGAATGTCGTCAATATTTGGCATATTACGAAACAGTTGGAAATACGTTAACTGCGTGAGAGTTGTGTGTTGCTATTCCAAGCTCTTGATGAATTACCTGCCACTGAGTACTTACTGTTAGTTTGAATTGTTCAATTGCTATTCTTAGCTGTTCTTGGAACTGTGCGTTACTTATTGTACCTTCTCTTTTAGCTTTGATTAAATCATGTAGTGTCTTTTTGAAAGCGTCTCTTGCTGTTTGTATCGCAGTTCGCAGTCGTGCAATCGCGGACTTTACTCTATCCATGTTTACAGAAACCTGTGATGGATATGCAGAATAATCAACGACGTCTTGATATATTTTATTCATGTTTGTTAAATCGCCAAAGTCTCTCTTTCTTTGATTTTGTGCATGAGTTATCCAGAGCCAAGCTACTACGGCGGCGCCACCCACCAATAATGCTGTATTAGAAATTCCGCCCGCAAAAACTACACCTGGGATTCTTACACCAGTATCACCGTTAGCCATATAATATTCTTCTATAACAGTCTCAGATAAAAGAGTTACTTAGATTAAAATGGGGGTGAAGGAGATAGAGATACCGTTTGTTGCAGGTGTTTGTGTGTCTGGCAACAAATAGTCTTCACCCCCACTAATGAAGCGTTATATTAATAACGCGAGCTTTCTATTTAAAACTTACCAGTTATCTACATGCAGGACATTTCTTGGAGTTAGCAAGGAAGTAGCTTCTAGCCGCATTGCATCCTTGACTTATGTTTGTTGTTCTATATCCAGTTCTGCATGCCTTACATCGGCCTCCGCACGCACTGGATGTCCAGCACCATCCACCTTTTGCATCCCATGAACAGTTACTACCAGAAGACCCCGCCTTAAATGTAGATGTTTTTGGTTTTGGATTACAGAAACAACTTCCATCCGCTTTTACTCTATCAACGCCAGGGTATCCACCTGCTTTACATCTATTCTTGCAATGACATACATAACATCCACCCATATTCGTCTGACTGGCGCATCCTGGGAATTTGCATATATTGTTTTTACAGCTTGGACATTTTTTAGCATTGTTTAGGAAATAAGTACGTGCCGCATTACATCCCTGTGTAATATTGGTTGTTTTATATCCAGTTCTACAAGCTCTGCATTTTCCACCACATGAAGTAGAACTCCAGCACCAACCGCCTCTTGCATCCCATGAACAGTTACTACCCCTGCTACCAGCTTTGAAGCTTCCAGTAGTACCTGCGCATGTTAACGTGTTTCCTCTTTTCACAGCAATCATACCCTGTCTCTGACAGTTGGCCTCAGCCACACAGCCTGGGCACCTACGGGAGTTTCTGATAAAATATTCTCTTACCTGTGAACATCCTTTATCCGTTCCAGTTGTTGTGGTTGGAATATAGCTTTTCATACATGCTTTGCAATCAAACTTACATGCACTGGATTTCCAGCACCATCCTCCCTTTGTATCCCAGTTACAGTTTCCCCTAGTGCCAGCTTTAAGAAACTGTGGTGCCTTACATTGACATCCACCACCTAAAGTAAGAGAACCCCTGCCACCACCACTGCTTTTACATCTTGCGTCACACTGGTCGTATTTACCACCCTTGTCATACCATTCAGGATGAAGTTGTGAACCGAATTCTTTTTGAGCATATTTTACAGGGTCACCTGCCGCTACAGACCCCGATGCTACTCTGTTCGTAATGTCTGCCCACCATGTATTGAGTCCGTTTATTAGCTTCCCGATGACGTCCTGACCTTGAACACCTTTAGAAGAATTAAGAACTTTGGCCGCAGTAGGAGCACCCTTGGATGCACCTTTGGCCGCAAACATGGCTATTCCGAAGGCGGCGACTACGAATATTAGTGGTATTGGCATTTACGGTTGCGTCACCTGCGGGGGATTAGGACCAAATATCGACCGCAGGAGGTCATTTACAAAGTTAATTATGGTCTGGACTAATGCTGTTGGATTAGGGATTCCTGTTGGCGGTATTCCTGTATTGCCACTGTTGAACACTTTTCCACCCTGACCGCTGATGCTAACCCTTATCTTATCCTGAATGTCTTTGGCTTGAACTATCCTTCCATCTGGAAGCTTTACCATAACTTTGTTTTTGTTTACAAGAATTCTCTGGCCAGTTGGTGTAGTTATATGTACGGCACCATGCGGTGGCTTGTCCTTATCCTTGTCATTAGTTATATGTACGGATGCATTCGGATTGTTGTTTGTGGCCTTTATTGTTCTTTTAATTACGTTACGATGCGGGTCTCCTTTTACGCCACCGACGATATTTACAGATTCGTAGGCCATTATCTCATTTGATGATGGCATTGCTGTTTCTTCGCTCATTTATCTGGTCATCCTCCCTAACAGAAATACAAGTATCATTGTGATTGCACCGACAATATAGACTAATGGCGGTTGTAACAAATCTTCTAAATTATCCATCAAACCATCTGTTCCTACTGGACTAGGTTCAGAGCCTGTCATCCCATTACATTTCAAATATTCAAATAAATATTCTGTAGCCAATTTTCTCTGAGCTGGCGTTATTGTTTCATTAGTTGTAGTTTCTTTAAGGTCTTTTAATGACTTGTACTTTGCTTTTGCAAGTAATTTCTTTTCACATGCTTTTTCTTTAGGTGTTTGATGAACAACAATGTTATATGCGTAATTCATTTGCCGAGAAGATGGTAAGTAGCTCATGCTATTGAAGGCACCCTCTCCATGGAAGAATCATATCTATCGAAACTCTGATATGCCTGAGCCATTCTTGATTTACATCCATATTTGGCAAGCCATGCGGTTTTTGCTTGTGCACATCCACCGTTTACACAGACTTTAACTTTTGTTTTACCGCCACATGGAAAGTTATAATGACATGCGCGTCCTCCGCAGGACATGGTACAAACGCCATCATTATGGAATAACGCATTCTCATTTAGCTTGCAACTACAACCTGTGCTTCTAACATAACATGGTGCTTTGCATGGAGTGCATGCTTTACAGCCACATCTACCATTAACTATTCCTGGCGTTTGTCCTGAAGGACACGGACCCAGACATTTGGTTGGGAGTGTAGATTTCGTCTTGAAATTACATAAACATAAACCTGTGCTGAGATTCATTTTAGGACTCATTGTCTGATTTGGTTTTTTCATCAAAGCACATTTGTTATCACAGCAACATTTTTTACGTGCATCAGTTCCTGAAACTTGAGTATTGCATCTTGGATATGATATACAGTTCCAAGTTGAACCAACTGGTTTACCAACCTCTTTTGCTTTTTCAGGTTCTGGCTTGTCATCTCCGCCACCGCCTCCACCTCCGTCATTATCGGGAACGCATACACCGTTTGAATCGTAATGACTACCCGCTGGACATCCTCCACCACCGCCTCCAACCTGTGAGTCTACCCAGTCTTTAAAACCCTGAAAATTTGTTACATATGCGGCCACACCGCCAATTGCTCCAACAACTGTTAAAGTAGTAACCATGTTCATTGCGCTAGACATGTATGATAAAAAGTTATGGAAGATTGTTATATTAAAGTATTTTAAATTTTTTCAAGTTAAGCCGTATTGTTGTGCAAGTTTTCTTAATCCTTGGCCACCAAAATATCCAATTACTGCCGACCCGACAGCTCCTATTATTAATCCCCACATAAGGCCGTCCGTTACTTGTTTAATACCTTCGCCCTTTCCTCGTTTAGCCATAATAATTAAATGCCCTCTTTGCTTGTTTCTTTTTCTTATTCTTGGCTGTTGCTTTCTTTGCTATTTCGTCTACGGCGCCACCACTTGCCGTTCTCATTATCCATCCGCCAACACCCGAATAAAGAATAATTGCTAGACCGCCAACAAAACCCACAGTCCATAATATAACCAATTAGGCCACCGATATTCGATATGCATCACTGTCAATCATATCGTCACTCATATCGATAGGTTCTGGTTGTTTGTTATTAAAAATATCCATTATATCTAATTCTGGATTTTTCATTTTAGCGATAACATACCATCCCACGGCTAACAGACCCGCACCAATAGCAATCGTCGTTAAATCTATTTTCATGATACCGATATCCTGTCTTCAGTAGGATTGTAAGCTGTATATGCAAATGCGTGCTTTGAACCTAAAATAGCCTTACAGCTTGCCGAATTAGGAGAAAGTTGTCTACACCATTGCGCTTTTGCAAAACTACACATGTCAGAGCCAAATACACACCATGCTACGTATTTACCATTGGGTGTAACCTGTCTGAAACAAGTAGTTGCCTTACCATTTGCGGAAGAAGCATAACAACCAGTTCTTGGATTCTCTGGTTTTGGTTTTGATGTGCCTTCTGGAAGCGCTTCTTCAGGAATCTCTATTGGCTTTTTTGTGCCACCTAACATTGCGTCGACTTGTTTTTTAAAGCTAGGGATTAGAAAATAGGCTCCACCGAATGCTACCGTGCCCAATACTATTATCTGCATCTCTGAGCCCATGCTATCTCGTTACTCGCTGTATTTGTAGGAAGTTAGTTTCTACTGGTCGTTCTTGTATGCGTTTGAAAATCTCATTTCATCTGGATAATCCATTGTGGGGTATGCGTTTGTGAATCTCCAGTCACCATATCCCGTTGGTCCTGATGACACTGGTACAGGTGCAGGTGCGCTACCGAAGAACTGTGGTGCAAATCCTTGGCCTCTTCCTTCAAGACCAGTAATATCACCAATTGGTTCTAGTACTTGGTCTACAAATGGAATGCCAGTATCTCTATTTGATAGTATGTAGTATAGTCCAGCAGCTGCGGCTCCGCCCAATAGCAATTGTGTCCATGAAAATGTTTTTCCTAGTATCTTTACAGCAAATCGTTTTTTTGCCATTTACAACTACAATAAACTTCACGTTACTTATAAACAATTCTTCTAGTAGATTGTTCTATACAAAACTTGCGGACAATTTAAAACGTAGCTGATTTGGTTAATACCATGGAACAGTTATTAGTTCAGAAGGTAGAACAAAAGAAACGACACAAGTACCAATGGGCGATTGATGTTCTAAGAAATGAAAAGCAAAAACAGTGTATTGGTGTGTTATGTGCAAAAAAAGGTCTTGATGGAAAGCGGGAAGTTTGCGCAATAGGAGCTTTGTTATTTGCATTTGGTCATGAAGAGAATGGATATTATAATGCCCACGCTTGGGAAACATTAGGCGATTATTTCTATAAAAAATCGGGTGATGCCTTGGACTTATGGACTCAAATAGTCTATAGAAATAACGGACAAGAAGGACATCATCAGCACTCATTCTCAGAAATAGCTGACTGGTTGGAGAGTCTATAAAATGTCTACAGATAAGAAGAAAAAGAAACAGGAAGATTCGGCCACATATGCAAGTACAACGTCTTCGGATTGTGGGTCTGACGGTGGCAGTAGTGGGGGAGATGGTGGCGTATGTTGAAACAACAATTAATACAGTTAATAGAACATAAATTCCCAAAGGCTTCAGAGATTCTAAGGATGACAACGGTAGAGCAATGTCGTTACGCTCTATCTAAGGATGGAAAATTCTGTGCATATGGTGCTATCTATAATTTCTTTGGATGGAATGGCAATACATGGGGAGACGGAGACGACGACGGCGTTACGTTCGATTATGATACACTAATAGATCAACTTGGACTACGTCGATATGATTTTGAACAATATAAGTATAAAGAATCAATGAACATCACAAGAATGAATGACCACTACGGGATGTCATTTGCAGAGATAGCCGATGTATTGGAGAAAGAGGGATTATAATGCAAGTATTAGAATTACTTCAAGCAGAGCGAGTGAAGATTAAAGCAAGTCAGATTCTCAGACAGATAAATGTAAAACAGCATAAGGGAGGTTGGACTGACGGTCAGGGTGCATTTTGCGCAAGGGGTGCGATAATGCATTACTTTGGATGGAATGGTAGAATGTTCAGGAATGGTAGAATGTTCAGTGATGATGGCAAATGCGATAACTTTGACCACTATATTCAAAAGGAAAATGAGCTGTATCCATTGCAAATCAGAGATGATGTCGTAATGTTGAATGATAACTTGGGTATGCCGTTTGAAGACATTGCCGATTTTCTGGAGGAACAGGGATATTAAATGACAACCGCACCATTAACGCCAACACTTGTAAAAAATATAAAGAAACATAATAAAAAATGGGGCAAACAAATAATTCCATTGCTAGAATGCAAACAGGATAGGCTGAAAAATAAAGGTAAACTGGATATTGGAGATTACAAATTCTGTATAGTTGGTGAAGTCCACAAATTCAAAAACTATTACTCTGGTGACAGCTCCGATTATGAAAAGAATGAAAAATATTACTGTAATGAATGCTGTGTCTTTGCAGGTAGACTGGATACACTTGCAGATAATATCTCAGAGGCCAATGAGGATATGTCGATAGATAGTCCTAAAGTAGCAAAAAAGAAATTTGCCAAAGAACTGGAAAGATTCTATAAGCACTTTGATAAAGAACATATCAAATGACAAAGTGCAAAAGATGTGGTGCAAACAATGTTCACTGGAAGCCCAGTGCAAATACCCGCACTGGTGTCCAGTTACATAATGCGGACGAAACACCACATATTTGCAACTATACTTTTAGCGATTTTAATGAACTGCTAGCGCGTTTTTGGAATAATATTGTTATACATGATTCAGACTCTCCCGCAGTGGTAATTACAAAAAAACAGTGGCAGGATAAATTAAGATGGAAACCAACACCAGAGGAAAGAAAAACCATGGCCGAGAACCGTGAAAAATACAAGTTCTGGTATCAATAGAACAATCTTCTACATCAATCTAGCAGATTCTTTTTTAATTACAAGGAGAAACTTTTTTTGATGAATAGAATATTTGGAATGTTATTGGCTATTGTAGTTAGCCTTCCTTTTGCGTATGCAGAAGACCCAACGCCAGCACCACCCGCAGGTGCCAACGCATCAAATAACTGGGTGGCACCTAATTCAACAAATGCAACAGTACCATTGAACGCAACGTCAGCAGAAGTAGAAAGTCTGAACATCACAGGGGTAACACCCTAGTGGTGACGGATAAAAAAGAAATTAAAAAGTGTAGTCATCTAGCTTGCTATGATGATGCTACATGGATTGCTGTAGAGAAAGGAGAGACCAACCCAAAATACAAACCGACCCCTGGAACCTATTACTACTGTAACAAACATAAGAATATTCTGTCAGGGTATCTAAAGATGGAGTTTAAACAACTTTGAGTACCAATCAAGTACTATGCCAAAACTCAAAGTGCAATAAAGCGCTCATGTATCAGAACGATTACAATGTAAACTACTTTTGTTTTTGCTCTGTCAAGTGCGCAAGGGAGTGGAAGAATAAATGACCAAACTTGACTATGAAGATAAGATAACAAAAATCTTTGCTATGGGAGATGATATTATTACAATAAATACAGAGAAAATGGCCATAACAGCAGACCAGACTATTTTAGAAAATTTTCATCTAGGAGAAAAGATTAGAATAACAATTACAACTGAGGAGGAAAACTAAATGAAAATAGAAGCTTCCTGTGGTTGCGTATTTGATATTCTAAGAATCTATACTGAGAGTAACTTGCTGATGGATAGATACAAACTTCATGATACTGTGAATGTAGTTTCAATCTGCCCCGAACACGATAAAGGTCTCAATGACATCATGCTAGAAGGTGTAAAAGCAGTAAATGAAGTTAGACTCAATAACGCAACTGCATTGATGGAAGAGCGGGAGAGGAAGAAAAAGAAATGAATATCCAGTGTCCTTTCTGTATGCAAGTCTTTGACGACGGTAAGCTATATGCTAAACATATTGATGAACATCTTAGAGGTAAAGTATTTGCTAACCATATTGATGGAGATAAATAAGAAATGAGTCGTGCAAGCTATAGACGTAAAAAGTTAGAAGATGAGGTATATGATATTCTACGATGCTATGAAAGCGTTGTATATTCAGACTGGAAAAACCTTGAGGATAGTTTTACAAGAAGAACATACACAAAGCGAATAATAGAAAGGATAGGAAAGAAATGAGTCTAGAATGCAACCACTGCGGTGAAGAATATGACCTAATAGACTTTACAAAGAAACAGGGTTACAATAAAGATAACTGGATATGTCCTAGATGCGGGGGTTTATGGAAATGAAATGTATTATGCATAACTGTGAACAGGAAGCAACACACACTCTACATATAATGGAAGAAGAAACAGCCCCGCTTGGAGATGGAACTGCTGCGTTACATGTATGGCCACAGGAAATAGATAAGGCAGGAATACCCTATTGTGATTTACACACAAAAGAACAAAAAGAGAAATTCAAGTATTTCAAATATACCGTATTTCGGGAGATGAAGAAATGAATCCACTAGAGCACTGTCTAACATATCCCATGATAAAAAAGTTGTTAGCGGCTTTCGGAAATCCAATGGGTTTTTCGGTAATGATAGTTGGCGACCCTAATCACCCTGAAAATATTAAGAAACAAAAATGGTTTGATGATTGGGTAGAATTTGATAAGAAAAGAAGAGAATTTCTAGGCTGGGATAAAAAGAAATGAAGGTCAAAATAAGCATACATTCGTGGCACTACAGACTGCTTTCATTCTATGGATTTTCAATTCCATACCAGCTATGTAATTATTTTTGGAAGGTATTTGGTACTATACTGGCAACTCCTTTCATTTTGATATTAATTGGAATCTTTGGTATCGCCGATTTGATTCCAAGGAGAAATAAAGTAGAAAAACCATTTGACCGAAAATCTAATGCTAGGAAGATAATCGCATTAAAGTTATTTCTTATAGTATGGTGTATTGGATTTGGGATTTGGGATTTGTCAAGAGCAGATTATCTAGGTGCGGGAATTATGTTTGGTATTCTTGGATTCTCAACACTGAATTGGATGGGTTTAAAATACAAATATGAACGCAAACCCAAGAAAGAAAAAGACCCCAATATAGCTTGGGAAATGTTAAAGGCAACAAAGAATCGTTATTGTCCTTTGATAGAATTTACAGGTATTAATGATATTGACGAAAGAGAGTTAAACAGGTGGAGATAATGGATGAGATTTGTGCAGGATGTGGAAAAGTCTGCGGTCTGGAACCGTTTTTGAGACCTTATGGTGGAATAGTCGGTGGTAAAGAATATTGTTTTTACTGTATGCTAGAAGAAATTAAGGCAGGTAGATTAAGACCATGAACTACAGGCAAGATGTCTTGCCATACCAGATGTATTTTTCTTTTGTAGTTATTACACTTGGTACTATTGGGTATTACGGCTTTGAAGACAAACATGCAGACTTTTTTGAAAACGGTAATGGAGTAACGGCCGAATATAAAATACGTTACAATAAACAAGTGTATCATCTTGGCGAGATGGTTGCTCTTCCTGCATTGCTTGTAACTATGAGTGGTATTGGTATTGCTATCAGCGCTCTATTTCATCTTGGCCTTGATGGATATCTTTTAGAAAGGAGAAATAAAAAATGGATGTCGTAGCACTTGCCATCGCACTAATATTATTTGCACTGATGGTAGGCGGAATATTCTTCATATCAATATTGAATAATGGAGAAGGTTACAGTAGTTCGTATTCGGCAATGCGTGAAGAAGATGAAGAAGTAACCATTGTTCTTGGACAGGGAGAACTAATTTCATGCTATCAGGATTTGTACGAGAATAAGAGTTCAACCGTTAAGTGCACCACAACCTATATGACTCACAAACAGGCTGAAAAAGTAGTGGATAAAATAGGAGAGCTGATTAAATGAAAAAACTATGCGATGTGTGTAAATCAAGGATATTAGATTTAGAAAAAGATGATTATATGCATAAGAGTGGCAAGTTTATCTGTATTGCATGCCATGGTCTGATAACCAAAATAGCACTCACAGGATTGATTAGTGGAGGTAATTGAAATGACAAAAGTAAGTAAAGCTCTACTGAAGGCGCTGGATAGACTAGAACCAATTGCTCCACAATGGGCGCGTATGTTTAGAAAGATGGGAGTAGAAGCTCACATGCTTTGGAAATTTCAGACAAAAGGAAAATGGTACGACCTTGGAATTGATGCATATTGTATTGTTGGAGAAGCACATGGCCGTAAAGGATACTACATGTCTATCTATGAAAAACCGCAAGCATGTATGATATGCGGACTATTAGCAGGAGATTTTGTTGAACAAAGACCCATAATAAATTCAGAGTTAGCTAAATTGATTAACAAATTTGTAAATCATTGGAATAAGGAGCACAAGAAAAAGAAATGACCAAGCCATTAATATCAATACGTGCCATGCGACTCTATCTAAAAATGTTTTTTGGTGCCGAATTATCTGATGAAAAAATATCCGAACTGACAAATGAATGGGAAAAGACAAATTTATCTGCTGGTGAATTCTTTGAATCAAAAGGATTGAAAAGGAAATGGGCGGAAAAAAGATTAGAGGGAAAATGAAGTTCAAAAGATATATCGAAATGGAATTACAAAGATTAGAAGACAGTGTAAAATATTTTCCCGAATACGGTGTCGCCAACACAATTTCCAAATCATATATACTGGGTCAGATAAAAGCTCTAAAATGGGTATTGAGTAAAAATGATTAATCTTGTAAAAATTGTATCAGATATGTGGATGAGTCGATTACTATTCTATCGGCCAGACCCGTTAGGCTACTGCGTCATTCAAATGGATATGCGTCGAGTAATGGAATACAGCAAGCTATCAGTGGAAGAGAGACAGAGATTAAAGGGGTATATGAAATAGAAATGAAAAAAGATGATTATAGGGAATCTCAATTGGTCGATATTCTTCAACACTATATGAGACAGATAGGGAAACAAGTCAGTAGTGAGCAGGAATTTAAAGATATGTTGTTAAATGATAAGGAATTTCATAAATGGTTTTTAAATGAAACAGGAGATGTTTTTGCTTATTATCCATTAACTGAGAAATGGTTATGGGAAGCAAGTGGAAATGAGAAATGAAAGAACCATTACGTGAAGAATTTGAGGATATTGTAAAAATGTGTGGTAATTCAGCTCATATCCGATTATCAAAAAAATGGCTTGGTAAAAAGGTAAAAGTGACTGTGGAGATACAGGAAAATGACTCTGTTAATGATTGAAGGTTTCAAATGTGATTCATGCGGGCATATATGGAGCTCGCAGAAATTCAGTCATAAAAGGCCACCTATTGCTTGTTCAAAATGTAAATCGCCATATTGGAATAAGGAGAATAAAAAATGAAACATTCTACTACAAATCTTAAATAACACTAGTTTCTGTCTAAATATAATGACTCCAAAGCAGTATGGATTAATTGCAATAGCTTTATCGTCGGTACTAGCCGTACACATAGTTGCAGAAGCAATGGACGTATACGCACCATCATCTAGAAGATGGCCAGTAAATACTGGAATGGAACTACCAATGGTGACTATACTTGATGAAAATGGATATTATGCAACACTAAAATGCACAGTATCTGACTTTAATCAGGACAATGTTGAAAAACACACGTACGATTTGTCATGCACAGATGCTCCTCCAGTAATAACAGTAGGTTCAAAGTAAAAAATGAATCTCAAAACCCTTTTTTTTAAAAGTACAGCATGTCAGGGATGCAATAAAAAAATCAGCAAAAATTACCTGTGCAATAATTGTGCAGACAAGGTTACAGAGTTGGTGTTTCAAAAAGAAAAGTATGGAATAGAACCTAGTTCTGACAATCCGAAAATAAACTTACTTGCCAGTATGACCATTAAAGATAGAGATTTTCACTCCAAACTAGTTTAGGAAAATGAATCTAGATTTTTTCCTTCAAACAGGTAAAGAGTATTTAATAATAGTGGGGTTTTCATTTGCTGTGGCGACTATTTGGATGAAAGTTGGTAATTGGTGGAATAGGAGAAAAGAAAATGACACAGTGTCCTGAATGTCTTACAGATGATTTTAAAATACCCCCAGATTCAATGCAGGGAGAAATAATTTCATGTGCTGACTGTGGCGAGAGTTTTGAGATTATTACGTTAGAGCCATTAAAGATAGTAAAAGCTGAAACTGAAGGGGAAGACTGGGGTCAATGAGCGATAACAAAAAAAGGAAGAAAACATTCCACTATACAAAACAAGAGATAATCTCCGAAGTAAAGGGATTCAAAAGTGGTGGCGCTCGTGTTTCAGTACCATCAGACTGGATTGGAAAACAAGTTAAAATTACATATCTGGGAAAGAAAAAGAAAGAGAAATAAAGTTTAGCGGTAAGCGTGGTCGTAATTAAAGTCAAACAATAAAGGGTCGCTTCCAACACCGCGTCTAGCTGATACCATTACGCATACATCTGGAACAAATCGAAGTGAATAGATACCAAAGTTCATTGTGATATCCGCCGATAAGAGCGGGCCTTCAAACTGTTTTACATCGCGAAAGCCACCAGACCTGATGTATGTATCTTTAGTCATTGTAAAGCCTGGCTCATAACATATTGGTAATCTGTAGAGTGTGAGCATTGCGTTTCTCACAACATACCAGAGATTAAACCTGCTAGCACTGATACTTGTTAAATCCTCATCGGCGATTACATTGGTGCAGTGTGTTGCCCTGCTATCTACCATGATGTTATCGACGTTATTGTAATTTTGATGGCCAAGCTCGAGTACCATCTTTTCCACATCGGTATTTCTGGCAAAGTAACAATCAGCGTCCAGATTAACTATGTATCGGCCATCAGCTTGCATCACACCTTCATGGCGTGCAATACCAATTCCAGCTTTATTGATGTTAACAATCTTGATGTGTTTTTGAATCGCAGGTGCAAGTGTCTTGGTAGCTTTAATCGTGGCACCTGTTTTATCTGGGTCATAGTCAGCGATAACAATCTGTATCTTTGAAAATATTGTTTGCTCTGATAGTTTACGCAGGGTGTTGATGATGTATTTTTCTTCTTTGTATGTGGGTATTACGACAGAGATATCGAACAATCTTTAATTAAAAAGGCAGAATTAATTAAGCTATTGTGATTCTCTGTGCCATTGCAACAGCAAGATTCGCTGACGCTGTTGAACCAAGCGCTCTTACTGTCACGTTCTTAAATGATACAGAACCACTGCCACCGTTATATCTTATCCAGAACTCACTGTGTTTTTCAAACAATGCTTTATCAAAGTATGGCTTGTAGCTTCCCTTGTATACATCTCGCACGACTTCTCTACCATTAAGGTCAACCTTTTGTAATATTCCCTGTGATGTATCCTGAACTGTTAATGCTACTTTATACCATGTTCCATTTGATAATTTTTGCGGTAATCCTCTTTCTACCCCGTTCTCATGAGTGTTATGACATTTTTCTATCTTAAGTCCTGCTTCGCTTCTACTAATATGGCCTCCAAAGCCCCCAACCCGATTTTCGCAACTCCCTCCTCTATCATGTCTGTTTCTTATTTTGAAGCTAATATTCTCCACATTACCTGAATTAAACTTAAATTCAAATTGCAGTCTGGCGTTGTAGTTGTTTACAGCACCGTAAATACGCGGATGAATACCTGAACCTGAACCAATTAATTCATACTCTGTAGGTGTAACGAATCTAAGTTTTGGATTACCACTGGCGGCCGTATAGAATCCTTTTCCGTTAGGTCCTGTGTTTCCAAATTTACCATCCACCGTCTGTCCTGCGCGTCCAACCCAGTGTCTGTTAGAATCAAATATTATAGCGCCTGTTGTGTCATCATCTCCATCATCTGGCTGTGGTTCTGGTGGCGGAAGTACTCTGTCAAGTAAATCTTTAATTTCTCTACCAGTTGCTTTTCTTGCAAAGTCTTCAATGAACTCTTTAATTGGTTCTCGGTACATGGCAAAAGCAACAAGGCCACCGATAACAAGTGCGGGAAATATTATAGCGTCTAAATCAAATTTTTCCTTACGTCCGCGCGGAATATATTCTCGTATTGGAGATGGTGCTCTTTCCTGTTGAATAATAATTCGTGTGGGCTCTGATTGCGGTTGTACCGACATGTACAAATGTTATAGAAGAATGTTATAGGTTTAAAGGTTTATTCTGAAACTCTTTTACAAGTTGTTGGTAGGAGCGGAGATTACCAACATCAAACCATCGTCCATCATAACGGTATGCAAACAGTTTTCTTTTTGCAACCATCTGCGGAAATATATCGCGCGCAATATCTACATCTGCAACAAACTCCTGTCGCTCATCTTTAGCTTTCATAAACTCAAGTACTTCATCCTTTATTTTTTCTGCATTAAATATTCCAATACCAGTCCATGAAGGAAACGATAGATTTGGTTTTTCCTCCATCTTAACTACTCTTTCATCTTCAAGCATAACCTGAGAATAATCATGTTTGATATTTTGCGTCACTGCAATCACCGCATCTGTTTTAGCTCTGTGTTCATTATAATATTCAATGAACTTGCGATAATCTAAATCCGTAATTGTATCGCCATAGTGTAAGAATACATCGTTTCGATTAAAATAAGGCTCACCAAGTATTGTGGCGGCAAACTGTCGTGCTGTACCTATTTTTTCTTCCTCTCCCTGAAACATATGAAGCCTAACAGGTAAATCACGAAACTCCCACCTGTAATCCTGTTCGTCTCTTTTGTTACAGATTATTGTAATATCGTCTGGCTGTATGACTTCGGCAATCTTTTCAGCTATTATTCTAATAACTGGCTTACCGCCTAGATGTAAGAGATGTTTGTTAATAAAATGAGTCAACGGAAACATTCTGGTGCCAGACCCAGCACCCATGATTATAGCTTTCATTTCCTCTTCTTTTTTGGTGTGATGAATTGTTTTATTCGTTTTTCTTTCCATTTGTCATAATCATGTGGCCTTGATATTATTCTCTTGAGCTTTGATTTCCATAATACGTTAATTTCTCGTGTTATATCATCAAATATTTTGTATCCACTATCATATTCTAATATTAAACCATCAATTATATCGACTGTTGAACCGTCATCCAGAAAGAAAATACATTCATTAGTTTCTGAAACTTCGCCAGTACCAATAGTCTTGTAAATAACCTTCATTTGAAAATAAGTTAAAAAAAGGTATTAAAAAATGAGACGCCAGAGAAACATCGACAGACGGTAACGGTAGTTTTGTTGGGACCTCTCCCTGAGACACAGATAGAATCTGTGAAGTAACCATCCATCACACTACTGGCGCGTGTGAGTGTTGAGCCAGAGAAACTTTTGTCGACAGTACAATCTCATCCGAAGATGAGTTCTTACCAATCCTAATGGATTAGATAGGATTTGAACCTATGTGAACCAAGCTATGAAGTAACTATCAACGACACTACTGGCCTTACTAATTAGGTAAAAGGTATTAAAAAAGATTTCCGCGAGAAACAACGCGCAACGGTATTTTTCGATGCTACCACTACACCACAGGCGCTTGTACGGCACCATGCTAGGATTCGAACCTAGACCCGTCATTCCTAGATGAAGTAACCATTACAGCACACTACGCGGACATTAGAGACTGATTGTGTTTAGGTTGCTAGAGAAACATTTGTCGACTTTCAAATTTGCTATGAAGTAACTATCAACTACACTGCTAGCAATAATTATTATAAAAAAGTAATTAAAAAAGTTTTGGGAAGATTGTTCTATTTGGTTTCTTCTTCTACTTCGTGCTCTTCTTCAACGTTGCCTTCTTCGTCTTCTCTTACCTTATGTTTTTCCTTTCTTTCTGTTTCGCTCATTGGTCTTCATTACCTTTTTCTTCAGAGTTCTTCTTATATGTATCGGCTTTTATGTTTCGTATCTCGGCCAGCACAGTCTTTCTATCTCCTTCAAACTGTGGAATGTATTTCAGTATGTTTTCGCTCCATCCAGCAATCTTTAGCACGTGTGGGTCTTCTGTTGGTATCTGAGTTGTTCCATATCCTGTCAGGTCAAATGAGTACAGATATGTTGAGTGGTTTACATTACGCTTGTATCTTTCCCAGCTATCGTACAGACTTGAGTCATTGTATCCGCTTCTATCATACCCCTGTTCGTCTGAGAATATGAATATCCTGTGGACTTTGATGTTATGTTCGATTAGATAGTCGATTGTCAGGTGTGAATATGTTCCACCTCCTACATCGGTATTGCGAATCTTCTCTGCCCTTGCAAGTGCGCTTTCTCTCTGTGAGAAGTTAATTGTAGCAAACTGGTCTGCAAATGCTCCTACGATGTTATCTGGCGCGATTATACTTGCAATCCCACCAAACAGACCCCCGATATCCTGCAATTTAATATCTGATTTACCAGATATTGTTCGGCCGTGCATTGAACCTGAATTGTCACAGAATACCGCAGTTACACCATCAAGCAGTGGAAGATTCTTGATTGATATTCCAATTGCTCTGTCTAATGCAGTAAGTAACTTGCCAGTCTTTCTGTTGTTGTTATTTTGAATCGCTCTGTATGCTGAAAGGAATCTAAATGGAAATTGCTTTGAGTTTAGTATCTTTTGTTCGTCTTCTAATTGAGCTATTACATGGTCTATTGTTTCATCCGATACTTCCTTGTCTAAGAAGTTTCGCAGGTTTCTCAATATGGCCATGATACCCATCTTCTTTGAGATGTCTTCCCATGTTTCCTTTGTAGAACCTTTCTTCATTGTTTCAGTTTCCCATGTCTGTGCTGTACTTAGGTTTTGCTTTGCAATCTTTTCAAATACTCTCATTTCCTTTTCTGTCCGACCCTTTGGATGTACAAGTCTGATTACGTCTAACATGGATATCTCTGCGTTGTTTCTATCGTATTTTGAGTACTGATATTCATTAAAGTTCAGCATTGCATCTGCTAATCCTTTTCTTAATGCATTAGGTAGCATACCGTGGACATCTTTTCCTTTTTCATTTCCAATGTTTCCGCCAAGCTTCTTTCCAATATATCCAATTATTTCTGATAGTTCGTCAGCCCTCTTTATGATAGCAGGTGTGAATGTCTTAACATGTGCACGTGCCTTTGGATGCATTGAGGCTTCACCTAACAGTACAATTGGTATAGAACGCATGTACATCTTGTTTCGTGTATATGCGGCCAATTGTGTAAGAAACTGCGGTTCTTGGTCGGCTATAATATTAATGAGTTCTAAGATACGTTTCATCTCATCATTACGTTTACCGTAGAACTTGGGTTCATTTACCAAACATGTTGATACCCTAGTATACAATTCTGTCGCTGGGTCCATTTCAAATGCTAGGCCACCTTCATAGTTTTTTGTAGCCTTCACTGTCTTTGATTTTGTGGATTGATTAAATTTTGTCAAATCTCTGTCTCCTAATAAGCAACGTGTTTCCTACTTAAAAATAGGTAAGTAAGATTCTTCTATGACATTGTTTTTCATGCTAGCTTAAATAGAGTGTTACACAATGTACTAGTAATGAAAACCAAACTTCTAACTATAGCAATGGCTATTAGTTTAGTAGCGGGATTCATTATCGCAAGTCCACTGAATATGGCATTAGCATCTTCAAACAATGAAGAGGTTAACGTAAAGAATGGAAAATTCAAAATCGAAGATTCTGATATTGTCATCAATATCGAAGGCATAGAAGGCCCACAAGGTCCACCTGGTGAAGACGGACAGGATGGTCAAGACGGTGAGCAAGGTCCTGCTGGAGAGAAAGGTGAAAAAGGTGACACAGGAGAAGCTGGAGCCACTGGTGAACAAGGAGAGAAAGGAGAAAAGGGTGACACTGGAGAAGCAGGTCCGCAAGGAGAGCCTGGACCAATGGGACCACCTGGTGAAGATGGAGCTGACGGAGCTAACGCAACTGCTACTGTATTCATTAACGCACCAAACAACACTCAAGTAGTATGTACTATTGAGGCACCAAACACCATCAACTGTGATGATGTAGTTGAAGTTCCAACAAATGACACCAACGGAGAGCCAGACCCAGTACCAGATAATGATACTAACGGTGAACCAGAGCCATTACCAGACAACCAGACTAACACAGACAATCAAACAAACGGCGATAACGAAACCAATACTGAAAATAACGATACGGGCAATAACGACAATAACTAGTTAAGCCCATCCAATTTTTTTATTATATTTAAAATGCCATGCCCATAGAATATGATGAACAAGGCAGGGCATGGCACTTGGAACTCAATGTATGCGACTCCCGCGTCTTGTGTTCACGAAAGTTCATTATTGCTTGTAAATACCAATAGTTAAAGTTTATCTAACAATTTTCTAGTAAAAAGCTACCATGCCCGACACGTGAGCATCGGACATGGTAAGCAAATGTTTAACCCCGCAAGTTGTGAAGCCACGCGAAGTACCTTTATGTATAAAAAACAATAGATAAGTTTTACTATAGATTCTTTGGTGCTTCGTATCCACCTAATGCAGAGAATCTAAGGTTTGTAGCATCAAAGTCTACACCGTTAAACAGACCATCTACTGGAACGCTGTTTTCTGGATAGTCTCTGCCTACCATGTTGGCCATAGTTGCGCCTGGGTCTCTAAAATCCCAGAATTCTGATGGATATGCTCTTACCATATTAGCTCTTACTCCACCAAATGTAGTGTCTACTCTTTTAATGTGCATCAGGAAGAATAACGCCGCTGCTCCCATTGCAAAGCCTACACCCCATGAACCAAATGCATCGCCGAATTTTATATCAGTAATACCCATTATGTAAAATACTTCTATAACATTCTATTAAAGGTTATCTTTCAATCATTTGCTGTTTGATGTACTGGCATATGAGTAGCGTCCTGTTTTTAGCGATTGATATAGTTAGAAAATGTATTCTCTTCAGATGGTCTAAAATATCAATGATATCATCAAAATTGCAACCAAATGTACCACCATCTGGAGTTATCCTACCTGTGCAGATAGGACAGTTATTGCTGTAATCCTTCCCCTTGGGCTTCAAGAGCTCCCTCTTTCATATCGTTTAAAGTTATGAAAGTTCCCAGAAGCTGGCCTACAAACATCATTGCAATACCAATAGGCCAGTGATGAAATGGTGATGGATGGTCTTTAAAGAATTCACCATGATAATAATGTGGCCTATCTCTGTACGAGAAGTATCCAATGTCATGGGCATCATCCCTTAGCAAAAACTCTCCTACATTGTACATTGCTTCTGCCAACTTATAAGGCGGTAACATTGTTCACTATTATTTTCGTAGAAAGATGTTTAAATAGTTTCTTCGGGAACAATCATGAGCAAAGTTTATTTTCTATAAATACGAAGGGGTTTACACTTAAGGCCCGTCTGACTTCGCGCGGTTTGTTCCTACCAAAGCGGACTTCGTGTCAGACGAAAGGTCTTTAGTATTTGAGGCCTATTTTCATACAAGTGTGGGGGTCTTTCGTTTCTGTTCTTCCCCCACACGGATTAAGCAAGTGTAAGGTTATCGCCAATATCATTTACGACTGGATAATCGATAGTATTCTGTCCTTCGACTGGCGGATTCTGGCCACCTACTGGCGTTGTGCCTGGCAGTACCTGTGGCGGTGCTGTAAGTACAGCGTCCGATACTGCAATCAAATAGTTACCGTCAGGATAGTTCTGCGTCGATATTACCTTGGTAAACTCAGAAGTAAATTCACCCGCAGTGCCAGATACATAAAATAGAGTTGTATTATCTGGTTGAATCCTGTAAATATAATAATAGATTTTACTTGCCCTAAATCCCTGACCGTCAGGACCTAATACCTGCCCCTGTATCTGGATTGTAGAGTTTGGTTGCACTACCTGTGGAGAAACTGTAAATTTAATACGATTACCAGTACCTTCTGCGCCACCTGATTCACCCCATGTAAAGCCACCTTTGTTCATGTAATAGTAAACAATTGCGCCACCTATTACCAAACTGCCTAGAAGCATCGGGTTTGAAACTCCTTTAATAATTGGTTTTTTAGGTATGGGTAATTTTAGTTTGGGTAACTTAACCATATATGTAATTCTACTATAAGATAGGTTAATAACATTTTTCCTTAATACAGTTTTTTAATACGTTTGCTAGTTCTTTAACTAATGCTGAAAAAAAAGAGTGATGGACTGACAAAGTCTTTTTTTGATAATGAAAAAGACCCAAAACGAGAATATACATTCTACTATATGCCACTTGAAAATGACACTGCATCTACAATTACATTTACGGATGAAGAACAAGTAAGAAAAACCGCTTGGTATCCACTGGTAAAAAAAGACGATGTTATCTTAGATATCGGTGCATCTTTTTTATCATATACATTACCAGCTCTGGCAATTGGTGCCAAGATGGTATATTCTTTCTCACCAGAACATGAATTTTCCCATGTTAAAAAAAGTCTTGCACTAAATCATGGATTCTCAAAAAGATGTAAGTTATATGACTTTGGATTTTATTCTAAAAACGGCTATTTTAAAACAGATACAATGCAGTTTTTAGAACAAGTATCTAAAGAAACTATACAGGATATAAAAAGGGCTTCGGTAGCTGGCTGGTATATACCAGTCATAACGGTTGATGAATTTGTTTCAGAACATTCAGAAATAGATAAAATTGATTTTATAAAGATAGATACTGAAGGCGCTGAATTTGCTATTCTGATGGGTGCCATTAATACTCTAAAGAAGTTCAAACCAAAGATACTGATAGAATATCATTTATTCAAAGACAGTCAGTTACGTGTAAAATCTGAAGGTTTTTTGAATGAACTGGGATACAAATCAACTGAAGTTGATACAAACAGAGCCGATTTACCGCATGTACTGTACTATTGAACTGTATATACTACAGTTATTCCGAATCTTCCTGAAGTTACTTGAGTATAACCTGTTTGTGCCAGTGTTTGCTGTAGCATAATTCCATATCCTGATGTAAGTCTAATTTCCTTCATTTCTGGGTTTTCAGGCAGTATACTCATTGTTTGTTGCAGTGGGTCTATTCTGTACGGGTCGTTAGTTACTATATGACTTCCAGATATAAGCCATCCATTGGTTGTAGTATTCCACGGAATCAGAATATTTCTTGCGGCTACTGGGAATAATGAATTTGTAACCGCAGTTGCAATGTTAAGTGATGCTCCTGATACAGGGTCTGTTGGGTCATGTGGGAATGCTGTTATTGCAGTACCTCCTGAGAATAATCCAGATATTCTACATACATCAAATCTCAGATACTGACCTGATGCCAAAGCAGGTTCTAGTGGAGTAATAAACATCTTCTTTAGAACAATAGTATTTACGCCAGAACGATATTGCATGGCAAATGCTACTCCACCTGATGTCGGCACTACGTTATCTGCATATACAATATATGTCGCAGGAGTGGCAAATGAAACAAAATCACCTGAAAATGCAACTGCAAGTCTGTGATGAATTCCAGACATTCCTTGTCCTGATGATGTTACTCTTAATCTATTGGCTTGGTCTATAGCTTTGTCATATCCGTAGAGACCTGCACCAACAAATAGATAATTCTCGAATGTGTTAATAGCATCATTGTACGCAAATATCAGTGGAGTTCTATCTCCTCCTGGATTTCTAATTACTGTATTAATAGTATCTCCAGAAAATAGTCGTACAGTTTCGCCAGACATACGTACTGGGTCACCTGAAAATGCTACTACAAGTTTATGTGGAATTCCTGAAACTCCTTGACCTGATTGAGTTATTCTAAGTCTCGCAAAACTACCACTTGCTTCATTGTAAGCATAAGAATAACCAAGAACACATAATGAATTATTTATTTCACTTCTTGTATCATTGTCTGGGTCTACAATTGCTGCTAGTCCAACAGTATTATCTGAACCTATTGCGACACGTAGATTGAGACCTCCAGATTCGTCTGTAAGTAATGGTCGCCATACACTTCCAGATGAATCAAACATCATATTTCTTATTTCTTGACCAGAAATTTCGGCAACTACTGTTTGTCCTGAAATATTTGTAGTGACAGAAGTTACTACTGTCTGACCTGATATTGAAACAGGTTGCCCACTTATACTTACAGGGTCACCTGAAAATGCTACAATCAGTCTATGGGGAATTCCAGATACTCCTTGTCCTGATGCGGTAACTCTGAATCTAGCCCATGCATCTTGAACTACATCATATCCATAACCTATTGCCTGTGCCATTAATGGATTGAGTGTTACAGAAAGTGCATCAGTCTGTGAATTGCTGTTGATATCAAGACTGTCGCCCTGTGTATCTCTAATTACTGTCTGAATAGCATCTCCTGAAATTAGTCTTACAGTTTCTCCAGACATTTGTACGTTATTCTGTCCAGAGGTTAGGTACACAGTCTGACCTGAGATGTTTGTAGTTACCGAAGCTACAACTGTCTGACCAGAGATTGATACTGGCTGTCCACTTATTGAAACTGGGTCTCCAGAGAAAGCTACAATCAGTTTGTAAGTAGCACCTGATATTCCCTGACCTGATGAAGTAACTCTTACTCTAGCTAATCCGCCACTAGCATCAATAAATCCATACATATATGCTTGAGTGAGTAAGGATGTGGTATTGGCAGAATTCGCTAGTGCAGTGTCACTATTGGGAGTATTGGCGATAAAGCTGGTACCTGCGCCATCTGCCGTTCTAATTCGTTGTCCACTTACTCCTACTGGTTGTCCACTAATTTGGACATCATTCTGTCCTGAAACAAGATAGACAACTTGACCTGAAATATTAGTTACAACAGAAGTTGTAACGGCTAATCCAGAAAAGTCAGCAACATTGTTTATTCTTACATCTCCAGAAAGTAATCTTACATTTTCACCGCTTATCTTTACGGCTTCTCCTGAGATTCTTACAGCATTACCTGAAACATTAGATGCGACATTCGCAGTAAAAGCTAGATTATGTCCACCTGATTCCGAAACATAGAGTTCATTCCATGTTTGCCCAGATGGGTCGTATGCTTTCAGATGAGCAATTCCAGATACTACATAGACAGTATTACCAGAAATTGTTACAGGTTGCCCTGAAATGAATACTTGATTACCAGAAATAGTTACACCGCCGATTACCGTTACAGAAGTTCCACTAATATCACCAGCAGTTATAACCGAACCTGCAATCTCGCTACTCATGCGTTAACACTCCTATAGAAGATTTTACTATAATAATCATTGTGCTACTCCGTTAAAGTATACAAGCTGGCCAGATGTTCTTGCAAATAATCTAACTTTGTTAAAGTTGTCTACTTTGTAAGTCTGTGATTCATTTCCAAATAATATCATTCCTTTTCCAGAGAAGGGAGCTTCGGCACCAGTTCCACCAACAAACATTGGCGCGTTACCAGATGCATTTCGTATTGTAACAGCAAATACTACACCAGATGATAGTTCGGTTCCACCAGAAAGTGAAGTTATTACCGTTGGAACATTTGTTCTAATTGCAGTTCCATATTCTACTGCGACATTACCTGACGTATTAACAACATTACCCGATACTGTAACTGGACTTCCTGATATTCTTACTACTTGTCCTGAAATTAATACAGGTTGCCCGCTAATCTCTGCAACCACAGTTTGACCAGAGATATTAGTTACGACGTTAGCTACTACTGTCTGGCCAGAAATAAGAGCAATAACAGTCTGACCACTAATCTGTACATCATTTTGTCCAGAAGTTGTATAGACTGTTTGACCACTGATGTTTGTGACTACACTGGCTACTACAGTTTGTCCAGATATTGAAACAGGTTGGCCACTAATAGATACAACGTCACCTGAGAATGCCACTGGTAGTTTATGTACAATTCCAGACATTCCCTGTCCAGAAGCAGTGACTCTAACTCTTTTCCACTGGTTTGTAACTTGGTCATATCCACGAGTAAATGAAGTTGAAGCAAGACCGTCAACAGTTGTAGATATTGAATCAGAACCCCCATCTTGGATGTTTACATAAAGGTCTGGTACTGATGCACTGCCTATAGCTACACGTAAAGTATTGCCACCAGATTGAGTCACAATTAATGGCCGTAATGCATTCCCTGATGGGTCGTATACCATCACTTGCGTCTGATTATTTCCAGAAGCAGTGTAGATTGTATTACCAGAAATATTAATTGCAATTCCTGAAACAGAAGTAACTACAGTCTGTCCTGATATCGAAACAGGACAACCTGAGAAATCAACAATTAATCTATGATGAGCTCCAGACACTCCACGTCCTGAAGCAGTAACAGGAATTCTTGACCATTCATCTTCACTTCTAACAAATCCATGAAGATATGAAAGTGTGTTAAGTGAATTGTTAGCTGTACTTCTTGTGTCTGTAGATGGTGTTAGAACGGTAGCAATAATACTATCAGGAGATGGCCCGCCAATACCTACTCTGAAAGCTCCAGCACCAGAAGCTACTGATTCTACATTAAGCCATGCATTACTTAGTGGGTCAAATACCTGATTGTATGATTTGCCAGAAACTGGATAACTTGTTTGACCACTGATATTGACCTGACTTCCAGAAATTCTTACTGCCTGACCAGACATCTGCACAGCGTTATTACCAGAAATTAGGTAGATAGTCTGACCAGAAATATTAGTTGTAACGTTGGCTACAACAGTTTGACCCGAAATTGATACTGGTTGTCCTGAAATAGAAACCATATTGCCAGATACTGAACCTATGATAGAATCTCCAGAGAATGTAACTACTAGTTTACGAGCTTGTCCTGAGATTCCTTGTCCTGATGATGTTATCTCTAGCCTATTGTATGAATTAACGCTTCTGTCAAAAGCATAATTCAAATTTTGTACAATTGGTATAGGTGCCGCTCCCGCTACAGTATCAACAGTAGCTGGAAATTCGACCCAATTACCAGACGTAAAATTAAATACTTCTGTTCTAACTGTCTGTCCAGAAATTCTTACTGGCTGACCTGATACCTGAGCAGTAAAAGTACCCTGTACTTCGTTATGACCAGAAATTAGGTAAACAGTCTGTCCTGAAATGTTAGATGCCGCTGTAATGCTAGCTCCTGATGCAAGTGATGTCGGTTGATTTGCTGCGTTTCCAGCTAGATAAATACCCATTTTATTTTATCATACTCCTAATTCTAGTTTGTAGAATAGAATGTCCCCACCAAATCAGAATTTTCTTCAGTCCAAATAGCACCTGAATATGTTGCACCGTCGTATGTCGTTAGCTGTCCACCAGTAAATTCGCTATTTTCTGTTATTGCGACTGCTATCTTATTACTTGCTGTTCCTGATAACCATTGAACTACTATCTTACGGTCATTCTGCATTGTGCTAGTAATATCGGTATTGACAAATTCGTATGGAGCAAAACTTGTGGTAAGAGACGCTGGATTAAACTTTCCGAATGTTCCAAGTACCTCATCATTATTTCTTAATAAAAGTACACTTGCTCCACTTACACCCGAAAGTGGCGAACCTACCTTTTTAAGATACACTCTAACTTTCTGTATGTTTTTCCCAGAAAGTGGATATGGTGAACTAGATGTCATCTTTTCACCTATCCTGAATCTATCATTGTCAAGATTGTGGTCACTAGTTTCTAGCGAAACTACGTATGGAGTATTCCACGTAGGTTCTTTCGTTGTAAAGTTTGACTGGAATGTACCAGAGAAATAGTTTCCAGCCAAGTCTCGTGCTCCACCAGAAAGTACGTTCATTGTATACTTTTTGACGTAATCTAGATTATTTGATGGGTTTATTCTTACAGTTACTAGGTCAGAGTCGAGAGTTACTGTAGCAGGAACGTTGGTACCAGAAAGTTGTAGGAATATTTTAGAGCTATTAATACTTCCTGACTGTAACGCTTCGCTGAATGTAATTGTCTTGTCATTTGCAATTCCTGCATCAATATCTCCTGATGTGTTAAATGTACCACTTACTCTGGGTAGAGTTGTATCTGGCGGTGGAGCAGTAGATATTGTAGTCCAGTGCCATGTCGCTGATGCCACCAAAGCATTTCCAGCTTCATCTGTAATTTGAGTGCCAAGTCTGGCAACATAGATGAAAGAACCGCTTATCGCACCAGAATATGGTGAAAATATTGCATTCATGTTGTTGCTTGGATTGAGAAATGCTATACCAGATACAAGTGGCTGACCAGCACCAGATAATCTAACAGTAAATGAAGTTGTATCAATAGTACTTGATGCTATTGGTTCGTCAAATGTAGCCGAGATAAGCGCGTCATGTTCTACACCTGAAATACCAGAAACTGGTGTAACTGACAACAAAGTTGGAGGTGTTGTATCAGAAGGAGGACTGTAAATACCAGATGTATCGACAGTGATTTGAGAAGTATCGGCCAGTAAGAAGACACCGAATTCAATGAACTGACCTGAAACAGTTGACATTATAGTCATTCTATTGGCATTTTTAATTGGAACTGTCATAGCTTCATTTCCATACAGTCTCATTCCTCTTCCTGAATACACAGCGTTTTGTCCAATTCCACCAACAAACATTGGACCATTGCCACTCGCATTTCGAATCCAAAGTTGCGCACACGGCCAGTTTGGAAATTGAAAGCCACCGCTGGCCGCCGTAATTGGAGTGTCTACGGCAGATACAAAATTATCAAAAGCTTCAGCATTGAATAAATGCCCTGCTTGACTTACCTTCGTTGCGGTTTCGTCTGGACCAATAATAACGTTGTTAGTTGAAGTAGGCATGAAACTTTCTACTAGAAGAATGTATTACTAACTTAAATATAAATAAATTAGAATTGGATTTGGAAGTTTGATTGAACTATCGCTGTTTTAAGGTGACCACATTGAACCCGTAAGTCAACCCATACTGGTATTCCCAATTTTTTCATTTTTGCTTGAAAGTAAAAGTCTTCGCTGTGCAAACCGCCTTCCGATATTTTGTAATAAAATAGCGGGCGCTCTTCTACAAGCATTTTCTTCATTAATTCTTTAGTTAGCAAGCAAAAGCCCATGCCACATTTGTCTACCTGCATCATTGGATTTGCGGGCATGTTGGCTGGTCCCATACGTCTGATATCAAGTGGTTGCTCGTCAATCCACGCGTTATTTCCAGTATATAGAGAATTCCAGTAAATTCCAGAAACAAAATCAACGTTATCTTGTATTAGAGTGTAAACACCATATGGTGGCGGTAGTATATCAGTATCTATGAATAATAGATGTGTAAGCTGAGGAATTGCATTGAACTGATTTACTATTGATTCTCGTGATTGTGCTATTCCGTATTTATTATCAATAATTATTGTGGCCGTAGGATAGAGATGTCTTATTTCAGAAAATGCAAATGCCCATCGAAAATCAATTTCACTTTTTGCAGGAATTCCTATCGCCAGATTAACTGGTTTTCCATTTATCGGTGGTAACTGTGGTATTGGTTGCGGTGTAATTACTGTAGCAAACGGGTCTATCTGTGGTTGTTGTACTTGTTGTATCTCTTGTCTTGTTTCCTGTGGTGGCGGTGAAACCTGACTGATATCGCTTGGTGGCACAGCCGTTATATTACTTGTCATTTTCTTAATTCCCGTCACATTATTAGCTTTGATTTGGCTCATTTGGCTCACTTGGTTCGTTTACTGCTTCTTCTGTTTTCTTTGATTCCTGCGCTTGTGTTGTTTCATGTTTTTCAAGTACGTCAGATAGGTCAGACCAGTCTTCGTCTTTTTCAAATCCTATAATTTCTCTACATCTGGGTTTTCCACCTTCTTCAAATGTTTTACAATCTTTAATGTAAGGAAGGCCATCAATATCTCTGTCTTCAGCTATCTTTTGACCTTCTGGCGTATCAACTTCAATTTTATTATAATTTATTCTATTATCGTGTTTTACAGCACTTGAAAGAAAACTATCCCCCTCTACACAGACCCCACATGCCTTATCATCTTCTGTGTCTTGAGTTCTGCCGACAAATGTAATATCGCGTTTTACATAATCCTTCTTGGGCATATAATATTGTTCTATTTCATTCTCTATTAAAAAACTTATAGAACTATTTATTTATGGAGTTCTTTTTATAACTAGTGTAATAATGGCGAATTGTACATGTTCTGCTGGAAAAGTTCCTGGCACTCTCAAATTTACTTGGACTGGTACTGGCCATCCGCCATATGTTTGGGATGGTCCTCCAGGTTACTGTAATCCACATGCATGTAGTAATAGTAAATGTAAAGCTAATGGATGTGCGCAAGCGAAGAGGGGCTTTTGTAGTAGATATGGAAAAAACTGTGGTCTTGACCTAAAGACAAGAAAACCCATTAGAGTTTGTGCTAATGAATCATGTCCAAAAGTAACTGGTGTTACACCACCAAAACCTGTGAATAAACCTCCAGTTAAAACTGACCCCAACCCAAAGGACTCTATTGACGCAGAGGGAAATGCCACACCAGAATGTAAAAAAAGGATGGGGGTAGATGCCGATTGCTGTGGTTACGGGGGAATTCTTGCTGGTCCTATTGGAGAATGGGCATGTGTTCAGGGCAAGAGTGTTACAAAACAATTAATCAATTCAGGAAATCTTGGTAAAGATATTGCAACCACATTCCAAGGAAACATGCCACTTGTCATTATAATGGGTGTCGCAATGGGCGGAATGCTACTATTTTCATTGATGATGAAGAAATGATTCCACATTATAATCCCGAAGACAAAAAAATACCAATGTCTTATTACGTTGAGAAGATATTCTCAAACGCAATAGGCAAATATGTTCCATCATCAACGCCGATAATTGATATTGAAGGAATAGAAATAGAACCACAAAAATCGTACAAAGTGTTAGATACAGGTGAACGTGGCGAATTAATGTATGTAGAAGTCGCAGTCAATTCTACACAGATAACACCAGAGATTATTCTATACAATGAAAGAGCCGAACCCGTTACGGTAGTTAACAAAAGAACCTTTCAACAGCTTTTAGCTCTGGGTAGAGGTATGACACCAGGCCGTGTGCAACCATCGGCTACTGGTCAAACTCAAGACGAAATTGGGTTTTTTATGCCAAACATGTTTCATATTGCAAGATACAAAGATGACCAGTTAACATCTTGGTTAGATACCGCAGAAGGAAATGAGAATCCAGATAGATATATTGTCGGCCGAATTGTGTGTCAACCATCAATGCCTTATTCATCAATTAGCATTTACATTAAAAACACAACTACAGACTCTACAAAAAAAGTATATTCTGTTTCAGTGGGAAGAACGGTTTACGAAACTCCGCAGAATACAAAGATAGACATACCGCAGAATCTCAAAAGTGTTGAAGTTATGGGAGAGGAAGTTGAGGTAGTAGAAGAAGAACCAACAGCACAAGAATACTCTAGCTTTGTATACGACGTCAGTCCTGCTTAGTCTTTCTAAATCTGCGATATAATTTACTATAACACTTGTGACAATACCATTTCGTCTTTTTTCTGGCATGCGGGTCTGGATGTCTTCTCCATTGATTCCATCCCGTAGTTTTATTTAAAAAAGTCGTTTTTGATTTACATGTAGTACAAGCCTTATTTGGTTTCATATACGATGACGCTTGGTTGTCTTTCAACGTTATCTTTAGTATCAACCGCCCGTATTTCTATAGCTTTTGTTCCATTTGATTCAGGTTTTGTATATACCAAGATAGGCGATAAACATTCTTTGAATTCCATTGAATTTATGTTACATTCAAAACGCTGTATACCTGAAGTGTCATTAGCATGAAATTCTACAGTAAAATAATCCCCTGTTATCGTATAAGTTCCATTTGTTATATTCAATGGTATCATATCATTATCTTTCACTAAATCAATAGTTGTTACTGGCGGTAGCAAATCGGCAGTTGAATTAGCATGTAGACTGGGGGTGTTTTCTGGACTGTTTGTTCTATCAGCATAAAGTTGTTCAAGTGGTACTACATCATCTTCATTTTTATAATGTTCATCAAGCAGAGGTATTTTTTTTCCATTAGGCAATGTTGTAGTCGTAAAACCTACAAATATAACACAAATAACGGCCAGTGCAAATAAAATTCCCGCTATTGGTTTATTCACTTTCATTGTATATTCCCCGATGGCTTGGTTAAGCAACCTTTACACACACATCCAGAAATAGCACCGCTTATCTGTTTTAATCTCGAATCAATAAATGGTTTAAGTTCGGGAGCATTACACCAACATTTCTCATAGTCGGGGTCATTTGCCTTACAATCAAAGCCACCTAAACAAACAGGACACTTCTTATTCGTCATCTATAAAAATTGAATAACTTATAATTTAAAAACTATCTGTCAGATAGTTATAGAAGATTCATCAACTTTATCAGCTATTTCGTTAATTGAAAACTGATGTCCTTGAGTACAGCCATAATAAAGTGGCACAGGTTGCGGTTGAATGTATACACCAGAGGGGTCTAAATAACCTGTTAAAGCTGGGCCAAAACCGAGATTGTTAGCTGGAAAAATCATGCTTTCTTTGCCTTCGCGTCTACAATGCGGACACGCCAAGTCGGTTATTATAAGAAAAATCTACTATAAAAATATTATGCGCCACAGCCACATCCTTCTTTCTTTTCACCCATTTCTAATGGCATATCGGAAGCTTGCTCAGTGGTTTCTGGTGCTTTTTCGACAGGTGCTCCAGCTTTTTGCATCATAATATAACCGACCCCAGCTAAAGCGACCAAGCCTAATCCCCACACTAATACATCGTCTTTTTTCATTAAACGTATATTAGTCAATAGGGGGATAAAAAAGTTATAGTAGAAAAATGTCAAGACAATTTGGTTCTGGTCCTATTGTTCCTACTTGCCGTCTTTGTGGCACTAAAGAGAACTTGGAATACTGTAATATATGCAAAAAATACTTTTGTGCAGAATGTAAGGAAAAATATCCTGAGAGGGTTGAAGCTATGATGCAAGAAAAAGTTGTAGACCCGATAAAGAACTTTCTAGACGGTTTGTTTGGTCAAAAATAAAAAATTAGTTGGTGCTATTTGATAATAGCGTGTCTGGTAGATTAATTATGTTTCCGCCTTGACCGTCAGATACTTTTGGCAAGATACCATCCCATTTGTTGACTTTCTGATATTCAACATAGTTTGGCGAACTGGCTAGAGCTACTTGAATCAATCTAATTGCTTCTGCTTGACCTTCTGCTTCTGCTATGGTGGCGTTTTTGTTTGCGTCTGCATTTACAATCTTTTGCTGAGCATCAATCCTTACTTTTTCTAATACGTTTTGCTGTGTAACTAATTGTTGGCGTGCTACCTGTGACTGCTCTATTGTGTCTGTGAATTGCTGTGAGAATGCAAAGTTTGTGATTGTAACACCAGTAACTAGGATGTTATATGATTCCAATGAATTTCTTAGCAAAGTCTCAATTTGTGTTCTTACTGTTTCTCTTTGTGTGATTAATTCGCCCGCATTGAATTTGGCACTGACTGCTTTGACTGATTCTGAAATTCTTGGATTAATGATTTTAACCGCATAGTCTAATCCTAATGTCTTGAATATTGTTACAGCACTTTCTGGATTGATTCTAGAGTTCACAGTTACCGATATTTTTACATCCTGCAGGTCCTTTGAAGCCGCACCCGCGTCCTGTGTAATACTTGATACACGGATGGACATTGGTATTACATTATCTGCAAATGGATTCACTATATGCATTCCTGGCGTCAATGTTGTTTCGTGTACTTGACCAAATGTTGTTTTAAGACCTACAGTACCTGATTCTACTGTTCTAAAACCTGCCATTGCAATCATACCGACAATAATAATTACAATTGCAATACCTATGATTATCCCTACCTTCTTTCTTCCGCTCATTGGTTCTTTGCCACCGTCACCTTCTCTATGTCTTCTTGGTCGTTCTGGGTCGTCTGGGTCTCTATGTCTGTCGAATGGATTATGCATATAATCCCCTCCTGAGTATCCTTTTGGATATGTCATTCATTAGAAACGGGAGTAAAAGTAACTATAAGAGCTTTGAGGAAGATTCTACTAGAAGAAAAAAACAAAAAAGTTGGGTGTTACCCCTAAGTTTACTTATTTACTGCGTGATGCTTTGCGACTGCTCCTGTAATTGATGTTCTTACTGTGTCTGTTCCTAATACAGCTAACACCAGTGTGATATATGCAACTAACAACACCGTTTCGTCTGCTGCCGTTTTTAATATCTCAGTGCTTGCAAGCGCTATAGCCAAACCAGCCAATATACCAGTTATGAGTCCTGATATAAATTTCCGTGTATCGAATGCTTCAGTCGTCTTATTCCATCCGAGAAACGCGCTGAGTGCTCCTGCTGCTGCTCCCACTACAAATCCAATCGCTACTGCTACAAATGCTTCTACCATTGTTAGAATGTACTGTAATAATGTTACTTAAGAAAGTTCTGTTCGAATATCTAATTTACTTATATACCTATTTTAGTCCGCCTAGTCCTTATATTCAAAATGCGAGACCCGAATATGAAAAGGGCACTTAAATTGGCTCGTACTATGGGAAGGACGCCCAGTTGGTACAAAAGAGCCACAGTTTCACCAGAAGCTGTTGCATGGATTGTGGATACTATAGATTATCCGTTAGTACAATCAGGACTGATAACAAGAAAAAAGATACAAGATATTATGAATGTGTACTTGAGATTTTGGTCTGGATGTATGTCAATGGCCAAAGTTATTGCACTTGAAACTAGAAGTGGTGTTAATACTCCAGAATATAGAGGTAAAACATCAAAGAAAATAATGCGTATTGCAAAGAAGGATAAGGCGTATAGAGATGGTGTATGTGCGGCCATGATGTTTAAGATATATCGTAATCAGGAATATTCAGTTACTGGAATTGATAAAACAATAATAAAACAATTGGGATGGACTCCTAAGAAATGAGAATTGATTTAATTTCTTCTTGTACTTATCGTGCTTGTGTACCATGGGATGAAAATAATTTAGCGTATTATGGGTCAGAGATGATGGCGGCCATTTTGTTAGATGCCATGGCCAATAGAAATCCAGACTGGGAATTTCACTGGTATGCGCCCGCTGGTTCATCAACCTTTGACTGGAAAGATAATATTACATTTCATCCACTACGTCTAGATTTTGGAAAAGCAAGTGACCACGAAATACTGGATGAATCTAGCACTGAAGGTCTAAAATATGATTATATCACAAAATCTGATTTTGTTATAGACCATAGCGCAAGTGCGTCCAATGTTGAAGAAGCAAGATGGTATAGTGGTTTTAAGAAATACGTCTGTTATAGAAATGGATATGTTGCCTTTAACAGTCCAAGACTTGATATAAATCAGCGACATTATATCGTTCCTTCAATACAAAATCAAAAAATATTCGAACAAAATGGATTTGCTTCAACTGTAATAGGATATGGAATCCCTGGTGGCTTCTATTATAAACGAGATAATATGATTGAAGAATTCTGGAGTTATTTTCAAGAAACCTATAACCTAAGCCCAAAAGAATATTTCTTATTTTTACACAGACCCACAAAGGATAAGGGTATAGATAAGATAATCAGACTGGCAAAAGAATTGCCAGATAAAAAAATAGTCATTGCTGGTAACGCGCCAATAGCAGAACATCAGAGGTCATTAATCGAAGCTAAAAGAGCGGGGCTTGGTCTTAACAATCTGCAATTTGTAGATATTCCACTAAATCCACAACATCATGAATATCTCAGAGAATTAGTAAGAG